>Ga0123356_10000249_pt1 | contig 61743 bp, 53 predicted proteins | sample TergutEmb28metaG_2_FD_92546 | JGI IMG/M metagenome (GOLD analysis project Ga0123356, IMG submission 92546) | Embiratermes neotenicus P3 segment gut microbial communities from Petit-Saut dam, French Guiana - Emb289 P3 | ecosystem: Host-associated > Arthropoda: Insects > Digestive system > Gut ...
TATGTTGCGGTGCGGGGGTGAGAAAAAATGGAGAAAGTAGTTTGGGATGACTGGGATGTTGGACCGGGAAAACAAGCGGAGCAGGAATCGATGGGTCCCCCCCCCCCCCCCCCGCGTAATAAACAACAAGAAGGATAAATATGGGTAAAATATTTATACTTATATTTTTTGCTTTTGCTTTACCCTGTTTTGCGCAGCATTCGGCTCCAGTTACGGCTGCAGCTGCTTACACTGCAAGCTGTTCTGCGACACTAAATGAAGCTATGGCTGTTATTACGGCTGGCAATACTGCCATCGGTTCTGCTGCCGCCGGCTCTCTGAACGAAATTATTATACTTGCAGATATTATTTTAGACGAACCTTTAATAATCGAAGACGGTGTGCATTTACGGCTTGTTGCGGGAAACGCTGATGTAACTATTCAACGCGGCGGCAATAATTTAAGCCACCCTGTTATCTGGATAAGGGGAGAGAACGCGGTTCTTCATCTTGGAAAGCCCGAAATGGAAAATAATTTGTTTATTGACGGCGGCTTTTTGAGCGACGGTATATATGCTTATGCGCCTTTGGCTGCGCTTTCGGGACCTGGCGCAAAACTTTATATGTATAATAATGTCTTTTTGCAAAATAATTATAACAAAGGCAATGTTCCGGGGAATAGTCATTTTCAAAACGGCGCAGGCGTTAATATCCGTACATTCCCCGAAGATTCCGGGCGGCAGGCAGAGTTTATAATGAAGGGCGGAACTATTCGCGGAAACACTAATGATGTTCTAAGCCGGGTCGTAAAAGGCGGCGGTGTGTTAATCCGCGGCTTTGGTATCTTTACTATGGAAGGCGGCATTATTATGGATAACACGGCTCTTATGACCGGCGGAGGTTTTCATACAGATTCTAGGGGAACTTTTAATAAAACCGGCGGCATTATTTATGGAGCAAACGCGCCTGCGGGTTATCGCAATACTGCCATAGAAGGAATGGGTAAACCTCCAAGCTACGGGCATGCAGTATCTGTAGCTGTTGTAGATCATCAATTTTTTCAGTATAGGAACGATTCGATTGCAGAAAATGAAAATCTTAGTTATACAGGCGCGCGAGAAGGAAACGGTGTCTTTGGCGCAGGAGAAAAATGGGATACTTCTGATAAAGATATATGGCAGCGCATACTTGTTATTGTTCTCATAGTTTTTGCAGTTTCTGTTCCTGTTTTTCTGATCGTATGGAGATTTACTTTTAAAAAACAGCTGGATAAAAAGTTAAAAGAAAACCCTGCGCCGGTAATTAATTTAGAAATTTTTGGGCTGTCTCCGCGGGAAAAAGAAATATGCAAACTATTATTAACAGATCTCTCTCTTAAACAAGTTGCCTACGCATTAAAAATTTCTAATTCGGGCGTTAATTTTCATATTAAAAACCTGTATTCAAAATTGAACATTCACAGCCGCAGAGAATTAATGGTAAAATTTATGAATCAACATACTATGTCATAAAGTTCTATTGGTAAAATCCTTATTGGCAAAACGAGTTCTTTGGTGTTAAACCCTAATAATGCAAAACCTACCAATATTTATAGGTAAAAAAGCTCAAAAAAAGGCAAACCTATCTACATTTATAGGACGAAATAACCAAAATATCGAATATATTAGAAAATAACTATAATACAGCGGAAATACCGCAGGGAGAACATAATGAAAAACACAGTAAAGATTATCGGGATTATTGCTTTTATTGCAATAATTGGGCTAACAATCGCAGCTTGCGGAGGCGGCGGCGGTAAACTGGATGGCACTTACGAAAATACAACGGCTGGATTTACAACATCATTTACCTTTGAGGGTAACACAGTTGTCATGAAGATGGGCGGATCTGTTTTAGCCGAAGGCACTTTTGAAACTAAAAACGGCGAGTTGTCAGTTGCTTATACTAACGGTGTATCAGATTCATTTAAGTATACCATTAAGGGTAACACATTGACTCTGAATAATAGTAGTTATGGAGAAGCGGTCTACACCAAGAAGTAATGTGTGGGTGCTTGACACCAATTTTACAAAAAAAGGGGGCAGCGCTCCCTTTTTTTTATGCATTAATAATAATATTGAATTATTTTTTATCGTCATCGTAACCGGTTTTACCGCAGCTTGTGCTAGAACCGGTTTTTACATGATATGCAATACAAGCTTTGCAGTCTCCATGGCGATTACATGGATATGTGCATTTGCAGGATTTGTTTATTTGATCAGGCATAACATCCCCTTTAATTTGTACTTTTAATATCTTCTGCAGAAATGCTTAATCTGCCGTCGTCTTTTCTGGTGGCTATTTTTCTAAAGTATTCAAAATACTTTTTATCCATTAGAGCGATATGGGACAAAACCCAGTCTTTTAAAAACCTTGTAAACGAAGAAAGGGTGAGTCTTTTTCCGGCTTCGTAGTCTTTGATGTTTTCGACTACTTCGAGTATAAAGGTTTCGTGTTCCTTTTTATGCTCGGCGTAACCTTCAAATTTGGTCGCAAGCATTAATTTTTCTTCTGTAGCAAAGTGGGTCTTTACATAAGAAACCGCATCGTTAATAACCCTGTTAAAGTAATTATGCTCCTGAAGATCATTGCCGGTAACATGGTTAAACATCTCATTAACAAGCTCAACAAGCTGCTTGTGCTGATCGTCTATCAGTTTAACCCCGCACGAGAACTTGTCAGACCATGTGACTAATTCGTTATTTACAATCATAATCCCTCAATTGTATTCTATCACAATATTTATTTTTTAACAAGATTGAATTTCCTTTGCATATTCTATACAATGAAACAGAGTTACTCAAGGAGAAATATATGGTCTTTATTTTAAAGCCCAACGTACCAAAAGAAAAAATTGACAAATTTATAGAAGAATGGGAACAAAAGGGGTTTTCTACCATTCACAGTATAGGAACAGAGCACACCGCTATCTGCTTAATTGGAAACACTATGGCTGTGGATTTGGATCATGTTGTCCAGACCAATGACATTATCGACTTTGGTAAACGAATAACTGAACAGTTTAAAGCCGTTAACCGTACTGTCCGCGAAGATGACACTATTGTCAAAGTCGGGGATGTGTCAATCGGCGAGGGATTTTTCCCGGTTATAGCGGGTCCATGTTCTGTAGAAAGCGACGAACAGATTCTGGAAATCGCCCGCAGCGTAAAGCAAAGCGGGGCAAAAATACTCAGAGGCGGCGCGTTTAAACCCAGAACTTCGCCTTATGCGTTTCAGGGCAAGCAGGTCGAAGGGCTTAATATGCTCCGCCTTGCAAAGAAAGAGACTGGCTTGCCGATTGTATCAGAAATTATGAATCAGACCCAAATTGATTTGTTTGATGATGTTGATATGGTTCAAATCGGCGCGCGTAATATGCAGAACTACGATTTATTAAAAGTTGTAGGAAAGTTAAAAAAACCTGTGCTTTTAAAGCGCGGTCTTGCAAACACTATAGAAGAACTATTAATGAGCGCAGAATATATTGTTTCTTCCGGTAATGACAATGTCATTCTTTGCGAACGCGGTATCCGTACATTCGAAACATATACGCGCAACACGCTGGATTTATCCGCTATTGCGGTTATTAAGCAAAAGTCGCACCTGCCTATCATTGTAGACCCAAGCCATGCCGTTGGTATCAGAAGTTTTGTGCCGCCGCTTGCAAAAGCCGCTTTGGCTGCAGGAGCTGACGGCTTAATGATAGAAGCGCATAATAATCCTGCTAAGGCATTGTGCGACGGCGCGCAAAGCCTGGACTTGGAACAGTTTGGCGCGCTTATGGAAGAGTTAAAAGTGCGTGCGGAGATAGAGAAGAAGGTTTTTTAGTCCGCGGATTTACGCGGAGGGCACGGAGTTCTTTATTCGAACTCTTTATTTTCCTCCGTGTTACTCCGTGTACTCTGTGGTTAAATATTAGGGAGATATTTTATGTATAAACCATTATTAGAAGAAGCGAAGCAGATTACTAAAAGCGGGCAATATGATTTGATTCCAATCAGTACAGAAATGTATGCGGATATGTTTACTCCAATCGATGTATTTAAAAAGCTAAAAAAAGTAAGCAAACATTGTTTTATTCTGGAAAGCGCAGAAGATATAAAAACATGGGGAAGATACACTTTTTTGGGATTTAATCCTTCGCTGGAGATTACATGCCTAAACGGTAAAATGACAATCAATGCAAAAGAAAAAAAGTCTTTTACAACGGACAATCCAAGCAAACATATTCAGGAAATCCTTGATCAGCACAAGAGCATTAAACTGGATTATCTGCCGTCATTTACGGGAGGACTTGTAGGTTATTTTGCTTATGATTATGCTAAATATTCGGAACCTGCTCTTAACATCGACACAGAAATTAATTTGGCTGATACAACCGATCGCTTTAATGATGTCGATTTAATGCTTTTTGACAAAGTGATTGCCTTTGATCATTACAAACAAAAAATCATTTTAATTGTGAATATAAAAACAAATAACTTAGAAGCTGAATATAAAAAAGGAATACAGCAGCTTGAACAGTTAAAAAAACTGATAAGCGCCGGCGGGCATGAAAAAATACCCCCTGCAAATTTAAAGTCAGATTTTAAAGCATTATTTACAAAAGAAGGTTATTGTCAAATAGTAGAAAAGGCAAAAGATTATATCAGTAAAGGCGAAATAGATCAGATAGTATTATCCAATCGTTATGAAGCAGATTTTGACGGCAGTATTTTTGATACATACCGTGTGCTTAGAACAATAAATCCTTCGCCTTACATGTTTTATTTTAATGGAACCAATCAGGAGATTGCGGGAGCGTCGCCGGAAACCCTCGTAAAACTGCATAACGGCAAATTGTCCACTTTTCCTCTGGGCGGAACGCGGCGGCGGGGCGCAACAGACGAAGAAGATATCGCTTTAGAAAAAGAGCTGCTTATTGATAAAAAAGAATTGTCAGAGCACGAAATGCTTGTAGATCTCGGCAAAGAAGATCTTGGCAAAGTCAGCAAGCCCGGAACTGTAAAAGTAGAAAAGTACAGAACTATTCTTAGGTTTTCTCACGTTATGCATATTGGTTCTACTGTAACAGGCGAAATCCGCGAAGACAAAACAGGACTTGACGCTATCAATGCAATTCTTCCTGCAGGCACTTTGTCGGGAGCGCCGAAAGTCCGCGCAATGCAGATAATAAACGAGCAGGAATCCTTTATGAGCCCGGAGAGCGGAGTCTCCAAAGTAAAAAGCAGCCGCGGTATTTACGGCGGCGCAATCGGCTATTTGGATTTTACAGGCAACATGGATACCTGCATTGCAATCAGAATTGTATACAGAAAAAATAATAAAGTGTTTGTAAGAAGCGGCGCAGGCATTGTTGCAGAAAGTAACCCTGAATCGGAATATCAAGAATGCGTTAATAAATCTATGGCGGTTATGAATGCGCTAAAGCAGTCCAGCGGCGGGATATAAGAATTTTCGAAGAGCCTCACACAGAGGCACAGAGGACACGGAGGAAGAATAAGGGTGAAAGTGCAAATCCACGAGAGTGCGGAGTTACCTACGAGTGCGCTTGTTTTTTCCAATGACTTACTAAACTACTGCAAAGCCAACACCTGCGGGAATTATAATAAATCATGGACTTGTCCGCCTGCCTGCGAAAGTATAGAAGAACAAAAACAAAAAATTTTTTCTTACGAAAAATTAATTGTATTTACAACAAAGCACAATACAGAAGATTCGTTTGATTACGACAGTATAGAAAAAGGCAGAAAGCTTCATACATCGCTTACGATAAAAATAAAGGAACAGCTCCCCGACGCTCTTGTTTACGGCGCCGGAAACTGCCCTGTATGCGTCAAATGCGCCTTTCCGTCTCCCTGCAGTTTCCCGCAAAAAAAAATATGTTCTATAGAAGCTGCCGGCATTAATGTTACAGAACTCAGTAAAACAGCCGGCATAGCTTACAATAACGGACCCAATACCGTTACTTTTTTTTCTATCATTTTCTGCCAAAAACAAACACACTTGAAAGAGATGGATCTTTAAGATGCCTTCTTGCGTCTTCTAGATGATTTACGGCGCAGATATCATTTGGATCTGCTTTTACTACTTCTTCAAAACGTTCAACAGCTGTGGCATAATCCTTCATATGGAATTTGCGCACGCCGGATTCAAAGATAGTTTTTGTTTCGAGCCTTAATTGCTTATCTTTCGGCGAAAGCGCATCGAGCATATCAAATAACCCGACAACAACGTTAACCCCAGCCGCCTGAACCATACCGATAAATCTGTAAGAAAATTCTGATTCATTGCCGGCAAGCTGATTCATTGTGTCTCTTGTTATAAGCAAGCCCGAAGCTGTCTGCTTTGACAAGCCTTCTACACGGGAGGCAAGATTTACGTTAGGCGAAATAACAGTGCTTGAGAGCCTTTCGTTTTCTCCGACAATTCCCATCATAACAGAACCTGTGTGTATACCGACTCCGATACTGATTCCGTCAACTCCGATTGTTACTCTGGTTTTTTCATCGTTAACAAGCGTATTATAAAGCTCAATGCCTGCGCGAACGGCGTCTATACCGTTAACAAACAGCGCCATCGCAGCGTCACCGATATATTTGTCAACAAAGCCGTTATTTTTTCGGATGATCGGACCTGCTATGCTTAATACTTTATTTATAAATACAAAGTTTTCTCCGGCTGTCATCATTTCTGAATTAATCGAAAAATAACGAATATCAAAGAACAATACGGTTATATCCCGCTGAACGTTGTCGCCCAGTTTCATTTTGGTAATATCAGAAACTCCCAAGTGTTCCATAAATTGCAATGGAACAAACCGGATAGTAGATTCGTTAAGGCTTGTTATGCGATCAAACTGCCCCTGAAGTTCTTCTGCCATGCTGTTAAGGCCATGGCTTACTTTTCCAAGCTCGTCACGCGCAACATACGATACACGCGCAGTCCTGTCACCGGATGCAATATTTGACAATACCCTGCCTGCAACAGACAGCTGTTTAACAATGGTAGAAATTAAAACGCTTAAAGCAAGCAAAATAGCTATACATACAACTGCAACTATAATTGCAACTTGTCCTCTTATTTTGGCGTTTCCTATCTCGTACCCTGTCATATCAAGTCCAATCTCCAGCATACCGGCAATTTTTCCCTCGCTGTTATAAATCGGAGCTTCGGCAAAAGCCCATACGCCTGTAGACATTTCTAGGATCATCGCAACCGGCTGTCCGGTCATAAACATATCAAATTCTTCTCCGTCGAGCGGTTCATCCGGGCGGAAAAGGTTCATCTCTTCGCTGGAAATAACAACGATATACTCAAAATTATTTCCTTTGTAAATCGCGGCGTAAAAACTTCTGTTCCAAGGGTCGGCATTATATCCAACCACATCTTTTATAAACGCAGAAAGTTTTTTGTATTCCGGTTTGTGTATGTCTTTTATAGAATTAATTTTTTCTATATCATCTCCGTCAACAAGCTTAGAAGACACTACCGCAATAGCAATCATTTCGTTAAATAATGCGTCGTTAAGGCGGTCTGTCATCATAGTAAAAGTTACTTCAAAAACAATTATAAACGCAACAATTAATAACGGAATAATAACTACGGATTGTTTAATAAAAAGCGAGATATAGCGGTTCATAATTCCAATAAAAAGAATAATTAGTCCTGCTATAAGGAATAAAACTGCCAGTATAAGTGAAATATGAATAAATGCTATTTGAAACCTCTCACTAGGAGGCAGTAAAAGTTCATCTTCGTAAGCTGTAAAACGCAAACCATCGTACATCCAAACAACATCGCCGTAGACGCCTGCAAATGTGTTTTCATAAAAACCAAAACCTTTAAGCGCCGGCATTTCTCCCTGCGCCTTTAATGGTTCAAAATATTCGCCGGGGACAATGTGCTGTAAATCATTTCCTTTAATTCTAAATAAAGCGTTAGATCCTATATCAAAGAAAACAAGGTCATCATTCTGATCATAATAAATGTACCATGGGTAGATGCCGCCTTCTTCTATGGTCCAGTCAAAAGACGCGCGAAGCACAGGACTGCCGCCGTCTATTACTTCGTATATATCGCCGTCACGCTGAACATACGCATAATTCAACATATCCTTAAGCACAAGCTGGGCAACAAGGAAATCTTCTGTTACAAAATGAGAAAAAGAAGACGATCTTAAATCATCGCGGTAGGTATCGTATTCGTACATGGTAACTTTGTCGCGCTCTGTCTGGGAAAAAGTAAGAATGCCGTCATCGTAACGGAACGAACCAAACTGATAAAACAAGCGCGGATTACTGTAAACATCCATATAACCCATGCGAATAATATCTTTTACAAAATTTCCGCGGCTGTCGTATTTTCTAATAATATCTCGTTTTGTAAGCAATGCGTCGTACTCTGCTTCTATCGCATACACATACAGGTTTCCTGCGTCATCTATAATTGTGTCTACGATTCTGATATATTCCTTAAATTTATCTACATTGATGGTATAATTTATGGTTCCGTCAGGCGCCATACAGACAAGACGAAACGAGCCGCTGTCTATGACGTATAAATTTCCGTCTCTTTCAAACTTAGCCATTGCAGGAGATTCAAACATTGTTGTCTGCTGAAAAGGCTTCATACTGAAAACATCAAAATTAAACGCGCACAAAGCGCCAAAAAGCAGAGATACTGCCATACAAACGGCAAAAATCAGCCAAAGTGTGTTTTTATTCATGAACATATTATACAAAAATTGCCTGCGATAGTATATAATAAAAGTAACAAAACTTAAGGAGCGGAATATGTCAGAACATATTGAAATTTTCAACGAAATATCGGAACTTCTTCAGAAAGGAAAAGCCAGAGATATTGTAGGATCTGTGCAAAAAGCTCTGGATGCCGGGGCACAGCCTGCAGATATTCTTCAAAATGCCCTGATGAACGGAATGAATATAATCGGCGGAAAATTTAAACGCAACGAAGTTTTTGTGCCGGAAGTTTTAATCGCCGCCCGCGCGATGAACAAAGCTACAGAAGCGCTCAAACCTGCCCTTGCTAAAGCCGGGGTTCAGCCTGTCGGCAAGGCGATAATATGTACTGTAAAAGGCGACCAGCATGACATTGGCAAGAATCTTGTAAAAATGATGATAGAAGGCAAAGGCATTGAGGTCGAAGATCTCGGCGTAGACTGCGATACACAGCATGTTGTAAATGTGGTAAAAGATACAGACGCAAAAGTTCTGTGTCTGTCTGCTCTGCTTACTACTACGATGGGAGCCCAGAAAGATGTAATTGACGCCCTAAAAGAAGCCGGAGTGCGTGATAAAATTAAAGTAATGATCGGCGGCGCTCCTGTCACACAAGGGTTTGCAGACGAAATCGGCGCTGACGCATACACGCCTGATGCCGCTACTGCCGCGGATGTTTGCAGAACGTTTTTCTAGAAACGAGCTATTTGTAATACGAGCTATTTGTTAAACGATATATTATATTCAAATGCCGCGGCAAAATATTTGTCGACTGCAAGATCTATAGTTTCTGCATGCTTAATTATTTCACTGCAGCGCTGCAGAAAAGCATGATTGGTTAAACATTTAACCGCTCCTTTTAAACTTGTATTGCCGCAAATTTTTATTTTTTGCCGGCTGCCTGCAAACTCTTTCGGCAAAAGTCCTGTTTCTGCGGCGCTTTCAATGTTTAGATGAAAACCAATTCCTCCGGCAATATAAATTGCTCCAAAATCGTCAATATTTAATTTTGTCTTTCTGCACATTGCTTTAATGCCGGAGCATATGGCGCTTTTTGCAAGTTGAAACTGACGCACATCCTTTTGCGTAACAGCGCCGCCTGAGTATTTGCTTGTCAGCGCTCCTGTTTCATCGATTTCATTACTGCGCCTCATTCTTGCTATTTCGTCAATAAAATCAGGCGCGCGCAAACCGCAGGAAATTTCTGACTCTTCAAAACATGGTCCTGCGGCGGCAGAACAGCATAATAACTTTTTTTCGCTTTCTTTCCATACAGCTATTTCGCCGTTTGTTCCGATGTCTGCAAAAAGCGCGTTCTCACCCTTATTTATAATTTCGATTAAAGCAAGACCTGCCGTTACATCCGCTCCTATAAAAGCGCTGATACCGGGGAGCAGAATAATTTCTTCTGCGGACAGAGAAAGCTCTGTTCCTTTAAAACGGCGTTCTTGTAAAAACACCGGCGTATACGGCGCTTTTCCCATTGCTGACGGATCTATATTGCAAAAAAGATGAAGCATTGTTGTGTTTCCGCTGATAATACATTTATCAATAACAGAAATATTATTTTTATTTATAAAGCCCTTTAGTATATTTTCTGTTTGACTGTTAACAGTCTTATATAATTCCGGCAGTTTTAAGTTTTGCGCGGCGCTGATCCGGCTCATAACATCTGTGCCAAAACTGCGCTGATCATTTAAAGCGGAAAAATCATCCAGAATACTGCCTGTATTTAAATCTACAAGCTGAGCTTGAATGGTTGTAGTGCCGATATCTATTGCCGTGCCGATCATTGCACCTTAAACTTCCCGACTTCGTTAACAAGAATAGAAATATTGTCTTTATTGTCGCTTGCTGTTTCTGTAACGCGTTTTACTGCGCTGCCAATCTGACTTGTTCCCCTGCTCATTTCTTTCATTGCGCCGGTTATTTCTGATGTTACCTGTTCGAGGTTTTCGCTTTCCTGCATAATTTGGTGAGAACCTTCCAGCATTTCTAAAGAGCTGCCTTTAACCTGTCTTGTAAGCTCATTGAGATTGCTTATCGCGTCAAGTATCTGCTTGCTTCCTGCGCTCTGCTCTTCCATTGACGCCCTGATATTATCTTCCTGCTGAGAAACAATTTTTACGCCTTTGTCTATATCTTCGAATTTTTCCAGAACAACATTTGTAGACATTGTTATCTTGTCTATGGATTCTTTAATTTTTTTAAGAACACCAGAAATTGTTTTGCTCTGATCGCTCGACGACTCTGCAAGCTTGCGGATTTCGTCGGCGACAACGGCAAAACCTTTTCCCGCTTCGCCTGCATGAGCTGCTTCTATTGCCGCATTCATTGACAGCAGGTTTGTCTGCCCCGCAATATTTTCCATTACCGAGTTAATTTCTAAAAGCCCTTCTGACTCGCGGGCGATCTCCTGAATATCAGAGGCAACTTCCTGCAGCCCGCCTCTTCCCGCATCTGACGCTTTCGCAAGACTGCGGACACTTTCGCTGTTTCTAACAAGTGTCTGCGTAACGCTTTCGATATTTGCAAGCATTTCTTCTATAGCTGACGAAGACTGAGCGACGCTTTCACTTTGGGATTCAACATTATCGGATAGTTTATTTATAGAAGAAATCATCTGTCTCATTGTAGAACTGGTTTCTATTACAGAAGCGCTTTGATTTTCCATGCGATTGTTGACATTAGTCATATTAACATCAATTTGATTCATAGCTTCTGCAGTTTGAATCATGTCGCCAGAAAGCTGTTCTCCGGTTTTAAATAAAAAATCGCTCTTTTCTTTAATAGTTTTTACAAGGTGCTGAATATTATCCATACACTGATTTAATGCTCCTGCAATGGCGCCTATTTCATCGATAGCTAAAATAGGATGGTGCTGAGAAAAATCCCCGTCACCAAGACGCGTTACAGTTTTTTTCATGTTTTTTAAACGCTTGCTCATCCAGCCTGCGATTTTTAATGCGACAAAAAGCCCTGCTCCGATAAATACAGCTACGACAATAATAATTATATTGCGCAGTATATTAATTTCTGTTAACAGCGACTGATGAACTGCAGTAAGAACAAGAACCATATCATAACCGGTTACATGAGCAAAGGCGCAAACCATCTTTGTACCTTCAAATATATAATCGGTATTTCCTCCTGCAGTATTTGAGATCATGCGCTGAACTGCTCCAGCGTGAGAAACCATCGCGGGATTTGTTTTTGCTAATTCCAGCGGATTTTCCAGAATCATTTCCTGTCTTGTTGAATGCGCAATATATTCGCCTTTACCGCTAACCATAAAAGCATAACTATGCCCGCGGGCTTTTATACTTGTTATAAGAGAACTAAAATCAAGAGCGTTTGTGCGCGCGAGTAATGCGCCTATTACCATGCCTTCTGACTTTATGGGAACTACATAATTCATTACCGGATATTCGAGCCTTACAGCGCCTGCTGTCGGAGAGATAATATCGGAAATTGCTGTTTCTCCCCTTAGGGCGCGCTGAACATATTCGCGGTTCATAAGATTTGGATTACTGCCTCCAAGATGACGGGCGTTACCCTGCAAATCTATGACTGCAAATTCATCAAAATCCATTTCTCTTGTATACGGAAGAAGAAGCTGGTATTGGCGGTCCCAATCCATGCTTTTCATATGATCGGTACTTGCAATTTCCCTTAAAATATCAAAGCGGTTTTGAATAAAAACCGAAACGAGATACGCGCCGATAGCTGCCTCGTTGGTCATCCACCCTCTGGTGTTTTGTTCGACTATTTGCGTTGAGCTAATAACAGTTATAGCGCCGACAGTTATGGAAGATAAAATTACCAGTAAGCTAATGAGTAATGTCAGCCTTTGTTTAATACTCATTTTGCTCTTTTTTTTCATTTGCGCACCTTTACTTTCTGCTGCTTTATATTCTAATATAAAATTAAATAAATGTCAATATTTTAAAAAATTTGAAATTTTAATAGAAAAACTAATTATTACTTGCAAAATTTTTCGAAATATAATACAATAAACAATGACATATAACGAAGCTTTTAATCACCTAACTGAGGGAAATGCGCGTTTTACCGCAGGAAAACCGCGGCAAACACATGTAACGGCAGAATTACGTGAAAATCTGTTTAAAAACGGCCAATTCCCTTATGCAGCAATTGTATGCTGCTCGGATTCCCGCGCACCCGTGGAATTGATTTTTGATGCCGGTCCCGGCGAATTGTTCGTTGTCCGCACCGCAGGCAACATTGTAGGTCCTACACAATTAGGATCGCTGGAGTTTGCAGTAACTGTTTTAAAAGCGCCTTTAGTTGTCGTTATGGGACATCAGGCATGCGGCGCAGTAATTGCAGCTACCACAAATGGAGAATTCAGCCCTGCTTTAGGATCAGTTATACAGGAAATACGATGCTGTGCACCTAATGTTATTGGAAGCGATCCAGACGTAATAATTGACGAAAATGTAAAATACGCGCTGTCTAAAATTGCAGAAAACCCGTTTATTTCCAAAGCGGCTGCGGAAGGTTCTGTAAAACTGGCAGGCGCAAAATATTCGCTGGAAACAGGAATCGTTACATTTTTTGACTAAAAAATCAGAACGAATGTCCCTATAGTAATTAATACTCCGCCGATTATGGTTTTTAAAGTGACCGCTTCTTTTAATACGATAAATGCAAGCGCCATTCCAAAAACGAGGCTTAGTTTATCTATCGGAATAACTTTTGACGCATCTCCCATCTGCAGCGCTTTGTAATAACAGAGCCACGATAACCCCGTCGCTACCCCTGATAAAATTAAAAAAACCATGTTTCTTTGACCGATACCAGAAATCTCATGCTGTTTGCCGGAAACAAAAACAATCAGCCATGCCATTACAAGAACAACAATCGTTCTTATCGCTACTGCAAGATTTGAGTTTACATTAGTAAGACCGGCTTTTGCCAGAATTGCCGTCAGCGCGGCAAATACTGCAGATAAAAGCGCATATGCTATCCACATAAATTAAACGCTCCGTTAACAAATATTAATATATTGAAAATTCTGATATTCTATGATAATATTTTAATCATGAAACAAAACATGCGCAAGTGGCTAAATGAACAAAGAGAAGCTAAAGTAAAAAAACCTCTCCCTGTTCTGTCGTTCCCATGTATTCAGCTTATGGAAATATCGGTTAAAGATTTAATTTCTAACAGCGATACTCAGGCAAAGGGTTTAAAATTGATAGCCGATAAATGCGACAGCGCGGCTTCTGTAAGCCTGATGGATCTTTCTCTAGAAGCTGAATGCTTTGGCTCAGAAATAAAAGTATCTGATGACGAAGTCCCCACTGTTGTCGGTAGCGTAGTTACAGACATGGAAAGCGCACAGCGGTTAAAAACTCCTTCTATCGGCGCAGGCAGAACATCTATATATATAGAAGCTGCCGAAAAAGCTGTACAGATGATAACCGACAGGCCTGTTTTTGGCGGAATAATCGGACCATTTTCACTTGCTGGGCGGCTTACCGGCGTTTCGGAAGCAATGATCTATTGCTACGAAGAACCGGAAATGATGGAACTGGTTCTTAACAAAGCAACTGATTTTTTGATTGCCTATATTAAAGAATATAAAAAAGCGGGCGTTAACGGTATTGTAATGGCAGAACCTGTTGTAGGAATGTTGTCGCCGGATTTAGCAAAAGAATTTTCGCAGGGTTATGTAAAAAGAATTAATGAGGCTGTAAGAGACGAAGACTTTATCGTAATTTACCATAACTGCGGCAATTCTACGATTCAGATGATAGACTCGATACTCGCGACAGATTCAGACGCATTCCACTTTGGCAATGCGATAGATATGGCAAAAATGATGGAGTTTATCCCAAAGGATATAATCGCAATGGGAAATATTTCTCCCGCCGAACAATTCAGAGGCGGAACGCCGGAATCGATTAAAAACGCAACTATCGAACTTTTAGAAAAATGCAGTAAGTACCCCAACTTTATAATTTCTTCCGGCTGTGACATTCCGCCGCTTTCGCCTTGGGAAAACATCGATGCGTTTTTTAAAGCAGTAAAGGATTTCTACGGCTAAACTATCTCTTCCTGTAAATTTTATACTGCTTAAAGAGTTTGTCGTATCTGTTTGTTTTTGTTTTCTTTTTATGAACCCGCACAATGACTATCGATAAAAAAGCGATTGCAAGCGCAATGCCCGCAATTATAACAATAACATGAAACTGCAAACCGTCGTCGCTGATAATATAATTATGCGAAAAACCAAGCAAACCCGCGGCTGTCAGAACAAGCACAGAAACAATAAATATAACCGCAAATCTCTGCGCCAGTTTTTTTGCAAAATCTCTTTTTTGTTTTTTGGTCATGTTCATCATTATATATCCTATAAACTATAACAGCAATATGGTATAATAGTATGCAACAGGACACTAAATGGATTTTATAACTATCGATTTTGAAACAGCAAAATATTCTCAAGAAAGCGCATGTTCCGTAGGACTTGTAAAATTTAAAGACGGCAAACCTATCGACACTTTTTATTCACTTATAAGGCCTCCAAGCCTTTATATACGCCCCGATTTTACCGAGATCCATGGCTTAACAATCGATGATGTAAGAGACGCTCCGAGGTTTTCTGAAATTTGGGACGAAGGCATTAAAACATTCATAAAAGGTTTTCCGCTTGCGGCGCATAACGCGTCATTTGACATGGGTGTTCTCAAAGCTGTGCTTAACTGGTACGAACTCCCTTTGCCGCAATTTTCTTATTTTTGCACCTGCAGGCTTTCCCGCAGAACATGGCCTGAGCTAAAGTCGCATGCTCTCACGGCACTGGCAAGAAACTTTGAAATAGTGTATGACGCTCATAACGCTCTTGACGACGCATTGACATGCGGTAAATTGGTTATAATGTCCGCAGAAAAATACGGCAGTTCCAGTGTCGATGACTTACTTTCTGCGTCGAAACAAGAAATGCATTTGTTCTAATTAAAAATTAATTTTTGGAGCTGTACTCTGCTTCAAAGACAAGTTTTCTTTCGCATTGATCTTTATCTTTATAGATAACAACAATTTTTGGGGGAAGCGGACTAATCAGTTTTTTCCACCATTTTGTTTCTGTTGTTTCTTCAATGCTGATAATTGAGCTCTGAGAGATAAAAATTGTTTTTTCTTTTGGTTGATTTATATTGGATAAACCGGAAAGCGCGTCTATCCAGCTATTCTGCGGAAAATGATGAAACCTAAAACCGCCGGATGTTTTTATGACCAAACCCCAAAGACCTTTCCAGTTTTTTTCATCAAACTCATCCCAGCCAGATACATATTTTCCAATTCCGCGCGCGGTTACTGTTTCGCCTGTTTCTTCTTCGTATTCCTGCCAGAATACATCCGTCGATTTTTCTTCTTTCTTTAACTTAAAAAACATCAGCTAATCGTCCTTGCAGCAACTATATCTATATTTGCCTCGTTCCAGTTAGAAATAATTACATCGCCGGTTTTTACAGGAAGCTCTACTTGCGTTTTATAAATATCTTTAAGCAAAGCGGAAATTTTTTCTTTTGGGCATGGAGATGAAGTTTTTACAGGTACGCGTCCTTTGGAACATGAAGCGGTTGCGGTAACTGTTCGTTTTGGCGCGGTTATTTCTTCCAGCGCATAATCCTTGCCGCGCGCGCATTTATTGCCTGTCACAGACATGCTTTCTACAGCAAGAGCACAGCCAATTGGGCAGACAATACAAGTCAGGTTAACCATAACACCTCAATTTATACTAAACTCCAGAACAGAATCCGGCTTAATATTACAATCTTTAAAATCCTTTTCAGCAAGTTTAAAATTGATCATTTCTGACGGCTGAACAAGACGTTCTTTTCTACTGCAGATTAAATTGCCGTCTAAACGCATTTCTATAACAGCATCCTGCTTTACAATCATAGAACGCATATAAACAATATTTTCCCGTTCCGGCGCAATCTGCGTTGGGTTAACATAACGCACATGAGATCCGGCTTTTGTAAAAATCTGGCGGGAAGGGCGTTCTCCGCGAAGATAGCTGGCGGCATACCTTCCGGCTCGGCGGCTTTCTTCGCAGACCCAGTCGACAAGATCGTGAACATGCAAAACATTGCCGCATGCAAACACTCCGTCAATGTTGGTCATCAAGCCGGAATCAACCAAAGGACCGTTTGTAACAATGTTTAACTCTACTCCGGCGGCACGGGATAGTTCGTTTTCCGGGACAAGTCCAACCGATAAAAGCACTGTGTCGCAGTCTATACGAAAACTTTTCTGCGGAACAAGTATGCCGTTTTCTAACGGAGTTACTTCGATTCCTTCTACGCGGTCATTGCCGTAAATAAATGTAGTCTGCGATGAAAGATACAACGGAATGTTAAAATCGTTAAGGCACTGAACAATATTCCGCGTTAAGCCTGCGGGATACGGCATTATTTCTACAACGGCTTTAACATTACAGCCTACCCAACTCATGCGCCGCGCCATAATTAATCCGATGTCGCCGGAACCAATAATTACAACTTCTTTGCCTGGGATATATCCTTCTATATTAACAAGGCGCTGCGCAAGCCCTGCAGTATACACTCCCGCAGGACGCGAACCGGGGATACGTATGTTTCCGCGGTTTCGTTCACGGCAGCCCATTGCAAGCAAAACTGCACGACATTCTATTTTCATTACGCCAGAAGAAGAAATACAAAAAACCACGGAGGACTGCAACTGTAGTTGCTTGGAGGATTGGCAACGGCAGTTGCCCGGAGTTATAGGTTCGAAAACTTTACCTTCTCCGTGAAACTCCGTGTACTCTGTGGTTAAATTCTTATTTATTGCTGTCACAGTTGTGTTCAGGTAAACTGCGATTTTAGATTTTATTACACGCTCAATAAAACGTTCTGCAAATTCGGGACCTGTAAGTTCTTCTTTAAATTCATGAAGACCAAACCCGTTGTGGATACACTGCATTAAAATGCCGCCGAGATGATCTTCCCTTTCAATAATTGCGCAGGAAAAACCTTCTGTTTCTAGCTCCAGCGCGGCAGCCAAGCCGGCGGCTCCTCCGCCGATTACAACCGCATCGTAATTCAATATTTTCATAGCGTACCTGCCAGCACACAGCTTGCTCCGCCATGCTTTGTAACTTGTTCTAAACTAAGCTCGGATTCTCTCATTATGATCTTAATAATTTTATAAGTACAAAAACCGCCTTGACAGCGTCCCATTTGAGCGCGGGTAAAATATTTTACTCCGTCCAAAGTAGTATGCCCCAATTTAACAGCCTGAACAATTTCCGCTTCGCTGACATTTTCGCAGCGGCAGACAATATTGCCCCATGCAGGATCGGATTGTATAAGACTGTCCAGTTTTGCAAGACCGGATTCATTTCCTTTTTCGTTATTTGCGTCGATCATATACCTTGCGCAGGGATGATTCTCTACAAAAGGATCCCAGTGCGGCTTTTCTGTAAGCTGCAGACCAATGTCAACCAAAATATTTTTTACATATTCGGCAATCGCAGGTGACGCAGTAAGACCAGGACTTTGAATCCCTGCAACCTGAACAAACGCAGGCGCTTTTTTGGAAGCTTCGATATAAAAGTCTTCTTCTAAACAAGGACGCAGACCGGCAAAAGAAGTAATAACATCGTTTTGACTTAATGACGGTATTATAGTTTTTCCGGAAATAAGTATTTGTTCCAATTTTTTTTGTGTAGTAGAAAAATCATCTTTGTCTTCGCAGGAATCAGCAGTGGGACCGACAAGCGCAGTGCCTTCTACTGTCGGAATCACAAGCATTCCCTTGGAAACAGCCGTAGGAACCGGAAAGACTACTTTAGACGGGCAGGCTTTTGTCAGCCTGTCCAATAAATAGTACTCACCTTTCCTGGCGGTAATTTTAAAATCTTCTGCGCCGAATATTTTTGAAACTTCGTCAGCAAAAAGACCTGCGGCATTAATAACATACCTTGCTTTTACTTCCCTGCCATCTTCGGCGCTGACAGTCCAAACACCGTTAGAACTGCCGCCTGCCCATTTTGCCTTACTAACTTTAAAATTTGTCAAAAGTTCTACACCGTTTTTCTGCGCCGACTCAACAAGAGCATAAACAAACCGGTAAGGTTCAATTATTCCGCCGCCTGGTGCATAAAGCCCGCCGACAGCATCTTCTGATAGTTTTGGTTCAAGCTCTAAAATTCTTTGGCGCGAACAAAGTTCGATCCCGATAACTTCGTTTTCTACTCCCTGCAGGTAAAGGTGTTCGACAACTTTCATTTCGTCGCGATGAAGAGCCGCGACAATAATCCCGCACCTGCGGAACGGAAAATTTAATTCCCGCTTGAGCTGATCAAACATCAAGCCGCCTTGCATTTCGAGGCGGGCTTTTAGATACTTTTTATTATGATGAAAACCGCCGTGAATAATACCGGAGTTGGCTTTGGATGTCCCAAAAGAAACGTCTGCGGATTTTTCCAGTATAGCAGTTTTTATATTATAAGCCGAAAGACGGCGGGCAATATTCGCTCCCGATACTCCGCAGCCTATAACAGCAACATCTAAATCCATACTAATATCATATAGTCTAAACTGGATTAATGCTATATAATTTAAGAATGAAGCTACCAAGAAAAAGGCTGTTTATAAGTAAAAGAGCCGGAGACAGAGAAAGAGTAAAATTAATCAGCAAGGCAGTAGAAAACAATTATGACACAATTGTTTTTTCGCTGGATGATAATTTCTTTAAAAAGAATAACAAGAATTTCCGGTATGCTAAGTTAGCCAGACACAACGGCTTAAATATAGAAGCAGGCGGCAGTGACCTGCCTCTGCTTATTCCAAGATGGATGTTCCTTTTTGACAAAGAACTTTTCCGCATGGTACAGGGCAGACGGACACCGTTTTATCATTTTTGCCCGACCAATCCAAAAACAACAGAAATAATCGCAAAGCGCGTCAGAAAATTGATCGAGCGTTCGTTAAGTTCGGTATCAGTTCCCCGTACACTTCATTTACTTCCGGACACAAGACTAAAGCAGGAAAACACATGGTGCCAATGCCCCGCTTGCAGGGCTTTTCGTCCTTACGAACAATATCTTATAGCTGTAAATGCGGCGGCTGATATTCTTGCTCAGTACGACCATGAAGCAAAAATCGCATACATCGACTTTGACACAGAACCGGAAGCCGCGCGCATTAAACCGAGAAAAAACGCAATTATCTGCGCCCCCTCCTCAGCAAAATAAGGCGAAGCAGGTTTGCAATCGCTGTAAGAGCAGAAGCAACATAAGTGAGAGCCGCGGCAGTTAAGACTTTTTTTGCGCCTTTTAATTCCTGTTCAGTTAACACATTGTTAGAACGAAGCAAAGCAAGCGCCCTTGATGAAGCGTTAAACTCTACAGGCAGCGTAACCAAATAAAACAATACAGCTCCGGTAAAGAGAAGAATCCCGGCATTAAATAGAATATTAGAAAAAGCTGAATATTCAGCGCTGCCGGTAATACCAAGCCCTATGATTGCAAGTATCGGACCAAACTGCGAGCCAATATTTGCGACAGGCACAAGAGTACTTCTTAATACAAGAGGACCCCATTTTGTTGCATGCTGAATAGCATGTCCTGCTTCGTGCGCGGCAACGCCTATAGCGGAAATTGATGTTTGGCTGAATACAGGATCAGAGAGACGCAGTTTTTTATCTGACGGAGAATAATGATCCGAAAGCCTGCCTGCTACGGCTTCTATTTTTACGTCCCTTATATCGTTTGTTTTTAGTAAAAGAGCAGCTGTATCTGCTCCGGTTATTTTACGTGAACTGGATATTTTTTCATATTTAGAAAAAGTTGACTTTACCTTAAACTGCGCCCAGAGGCTCAATAGAAGGGTTGGTACCACCAGCAATAAATAATACTGATCAGTTGGTAACATAATGAACATAGGAATCATCGGCATACTTTTCTCCTAAAATTTTATTTTTCTGCAGGCGGGCTGCGTCTTACAGTATACTCCATTTTTGCAGGTCCGGGAATATCACTATCCCTCGCCGCGCGGGAAAGCATTTCTTTTTGAACACGGAATGGTTTTTCTTTTTCGCCGGGCGTGAGCAATGTCCACTTTCCTTCGCTGTCCAATAAAGACGCCTGACAGTTATCTTTAAAATAATCATTAAGAATATCGATTAAATCCGCGCGGAGTTTTTCGTCTTGAACAGGAAATAAAATCTCTACGCGTTTTTCCAGATTGCGAAGCATCCAGTCCGCGCTTGCCAGGTATAGCTCGTCAGCGCCGCCGTTAGAAAAGTAATAAATACGGGAATGTTCAAGGTAATGATCAATGACGCTGATTACCCTGATGTTTTCCGAAACTCCTTTTACACCCGGAACCAGCGTACAGATTCCGCGGACACAAAGAGAAATCTTTACTCCTGCCTGCGAAGCTTTATACAAAGCTCTTGTAATATCAATATCTGTAAGCGAATTCATCTTTGCCATTATCTTTGCGGGATAATTATGCTTTGCTCTGCTTATTTCTCTTTCTATAAGTTCTAAAAACTTTCGTTTTAATCCGGCTGGAGCAATCGACAGGCTGTTCATCCTTTGAACTGCCGAATATCCTGTAAGCATATTAAAAATAAGCCCCGCGTCATAAGTGATGTCTTCTCTGCAGGTAAAGAGGCACAGGTCTTCGTAATATTTTGCTGTTCTGTCATTGTAGTTTCCTGTAGAAAGATGAACATATCGTTTTATCCTATCGTTTTCTCTGCGTAATACCATCGAAATTTTTGAATGTACTTTTAAATTGGATAAACCGTAAACTACAATTACTCCTGCTTTTTCCAGCCTGTTTGCCCACGAAATATTTCTTTCTTCGTCAAAACGAGCTTTTAATTCTACAACAGCCGTTACATGCTTTCCGTTTAATGCAGCCTGTTCCAGCGCTCTAACTACAGGAGAAAAAGCGGAAGAACTGGAATGCAATCCGATTCCAGGAATCGCGCCGCCGGTTCTGTAAAGTGCAGTCCTGATAGAGATTACCTGCGGGTCAGCTGCAGCCTCCTGAAAAAATCTTACCACAGGATCAAAAGATTGATACGGCATATGAAGCATTACATCACCCTGACTGATACGATCCCAAATCGGCGTTCCTTCGTTAAAATCGGCAGACTTATGAACCTTCCATGGTTTTTCTGTAAGGGCTTCTAAACTTGCAATATTTGTAAGCTCAATAAAATCCGCAGGGTTTATAGGTCCGTCTACTTCGTAGAGACAGTCTTCTGCAAGCGAATAACGCTGTGCAAGTTCGTCCCTTAAACTGCTGCTGCCGCGCGAATAAACCATTCTGATAACTTCGGCTCTTTCCCTGTTTTCCAGAACCTGAACCATAGCTTCTATATAATCTTCGTCTCTTTGTTCGTCTACAGAAAAATCCGCGTCTCTGTTAATTTTGAACATCATGCTTTCTTTAACGCGGTAACCCGGAAACAAATAAGTTCCCCACGTTACTATGACTTCTTCCAGTAAAACAAATTGAAGAGCTTTTTTTTCATCTGTTTCCTGATCATTAGATTCACTTTCATAATCCGGCAGCCAGATAAGCCTGTTTAAAACACCGGGAAGAGGAACAATAACTTTTAATTCCTTTGGAGTCTCGCTGCCGTCATCCGCCGCAGCTGATAATTCGCTGTTTTCCGGCTCCAAAAGAAAAGCCGCGTTTAATGAACGGCTTTCTATAAAGGGCATTTGCTTGCCTTCTTCCAGCCTCAACGGAGTAAGAACAGGATATATTTGACCAACAAAAAAAGCGTCTAAGAAATCGAGCTGAGGCACAGTCCAAGAATCCGGATGCAAGAGCGACAAACCATTTTTTGCAAGACCCGGAAAAATTTCTTTTCGCAGACATTCATACTGCCTGTTAATAATTGAATGAACCTTTGCAGAAATTTCTTTTAGCTGCTGCTCCGGCGTAAGACCAGAAGGATCAATTGCGCTGCCCGGATCTTTTTTAAGCAGGCGTTTAAGCGCGGCGACCCTTACCATAAAAAATTCGTCAAAGTTTGTAGAAACAATCGATAAAAACCGCAATCTTTCCAAAAGCGGAGTCTGCTGACGCAGCCCTTCTTTCATTACACGTTCATTAAAATCCACCCAAGAAAGATCGCGGGCAATGTACGGAAAAAAATCTTCGTTTGTGTTTACTTCATCACTCATCACTCACTCCTTTTCTTAGTTTAATATAACCTTGTATCCAAAGACATCCTGAAACATTCCGCCTTTTTCTTCTATCCCCATTACTTCCAGCGAAAGATCGTAAACCCTGTCTACGTGCAGAACAACTGTTTCCAGACGGCGCTCTACGGTAATTTTTTTAACCTGCTGTGTGTGCCCTCTGTCCAGCGCGTCGGCAACCCTTAAAATAGAAGCCATCTTTAAAACAAGAACGCGTTCTTCTCTCTGGAGCGTCATAAAATCCAAATCAGACTGCGCCGGCGGATCTCCGCGATGGCAGTTTATTACGTTTGCTACAATACCGAGTTCGTCTTGATGAAGCCCGAATATTTCTGAGTTAGCGACGATATATTGACCATGCTTTTGATGACCTGACGCTTTTATATAAGTGCCGACATCATGAAGAATTGCGGCAGTCTCCAGCATAATACGATGGCGTCTATTCATACCGTGCTCTTTTACAAGAGCGTCAAAAATAGTCACACATAAATTTGCGACATGACGGCCATGCGCTTCGTCAAAGTGAAACTTTCGCCCGAGGTTTACAGCAGAAGCAATAATCTGCAAAAAGAATTCGTCTTCGAATGTTGAATCAACGCCGGAAGCTAGGTCTATAAGATAGCCGTCTCTAATCGTGACCTGAGGAACAGCGACATTTTCCGCTCTTGTGCGTTCGAGGAAAAGTTTAAGAACCAATAAACCCGGAACCAAACCTTCTGCATCAGCATAAGTTATTCCAAAATTATGAATACAGTCTTCTATGCTGTAATTGCGTATTTTATCCGCAAACTTAATAAACTCATTGCGTTCTATAACACGGCAGTTTTCGTTTAATTCAATTCCCGCCTTTTCTGCAGCAAGCCGCGCATAGCCGCCGGCTGCAACAAAAGTTCTTACGTGCGCAAGATCCAATTCCATATTTAACATGCCAAGAGTATTTCTGATATTTTCGTTTAAGTAGCGCTCGTATAAAATTCCTGCGCCGAACCCCTGACGCGAATGCTGATCGATAATTATTGTTCCCATTTTAAGGCTATGCGCAGCGACCATCTGTCCTCTGCGCAAAAGCATAATTTCGGTCGAGCCGCCGCCAATCTCAATGATCATCGAATTTGCCCGCCAGAACAAAGGCAGATCCTGCTTTAGCGCAAAACGCACCGCAAGATACATCAATCTGTTTTCTTCTATACCTTCTACAATAGAAAGATTAAAACCTGTTTCCTGCAGAATGCGGTCAATAAAAACATCCCTGTTGCGGGCGGCTCGGAGAGCAGATGTTGCGATAACATGAATATTATCGTCTGTTATACCCCAGCCGGAAAGCAATTCGCGGTAACTCTGCAAAACAGAAAGGCACTCCAGTATAGATTCGCGCGAAAGCACACCAGAAGTAAACACATCGCGCCCAAGTGAAACAGGACGCACAGCGCGGTCAAGCACCTGCCATCCGCCGTTGGAATAAACTTCTGCGACATGAAGCCTAATGCCTGTAGAGCCGATTTCTATAATAGCGGTTAATGTAGTATTCATAACATTACAACTTATCGATAAGAATAGAACATTTTCCAGAAGGAATGGGGAGCGTTTTTTCTTTTACACCCAGAATATTAATTGTAAAATAATAGAGCTTTTCGCTTTCCATTTGGATTTCCCAGCCTCTGCCGCTTTTATTGGAAAGAATAGTAATCATGTTATTTTTTAACGAAAGATTTTCTACACCCATTATTTCTAGACTTGGAATAACCCAGTCTACTGTTTTTCTGGGCAGCGAAATAGATAATCCTACGATATTCTCGATTGTAAGACAGATAGTAGAAAGCGCGTCGTATGTAAGATACTGCGAACGCGGAAAAGAATTCTTGCCGGGCCATTTTGCAGGTCCTTCTTTTATCGGCATATACGCTTCCCACAAATTACCCCTGTGATGATCTCCGTCAGGGCTCATGGAATCCAGCATAAAATATACATGCCTTATAGCGCATTCCCTTGCGAGATCCCATCTTTGATAACGTTCGAGCCCCTTAATAACCATAAATGTTAAATAGGGATAAACAGAACCTCTAAAACCTCTACCGGTTTCGTCAAAGTCTTTTTCGGAAACAGCAAGAGAAGGAAACGGATGAGGCGTTCCGAAATATTTTGGATCAGAAAGTTTTTCGATAATTCTTTCGGCTTTTTCTCCGTTAGGAATCTCTGCTAAAAGCGGCCAATAACCTGCTATAGTTTTGACAGGAATTTGTTTTTCGTTCTTATTAATATCATAGTAAAAACCGTCAGCGGCATTATACATAAGCGAATTAATTTTTGTTTTAAGCGAAAAATACTGCCGTTTGTATACGAAGCTAGTCTCTTTATCATTTAAAATATCAGCAAGGGCGGACATATACAGCATATTAATCGCCATCATAGTATTAAAATCCATCGCATAATACGCATCCCCGCGCGGAGCATTGATCATTCCTGTGGCGCAAAGCGGCGTTTTATATAAACCGTTTGGTTTTTTAAATACAGTTTCTATCCATGTCGAATATTTACAAAGGATCGAAAGCACATCCTTTACTCTCTTTTTATTGCCGGATTTATGGTAAATATTATATTCTGCCCATGCAAAAAGAGGTATACCGAGCCCTTCGGGATTCTCTTTATCAGTAATTGGAGCGCCGGTTTGTGTGTCATAAGCGCCGCGGATAGCCCCATTTGGCTCCTGACGACTGTAAAACAGATCCAAAGTGGGATGAGCTTGGAAAATTCTATTGGAATAGACCAAAAAAAACGAGGAAAAGATAGCATCTGCCTGCGTAACTACATTAGAAGTGGGATAAGAGAAGAATTTTCCTTCAATTTTGCTCTTTTCGCCCCCGCTAATCCAACAATCCTGTATCCATGCCCATGTTTTATCGTAAATATCGACAAAATCCTGATCATAGAAATGGATTTTGGGGAAATCCTGCTTAATCACCTGTTTTATCCTTAAGGAGTATTAATACAACCTTTTAAATATAATACGAAAACGGCAGATTTGCCATGAATTTCGTCAAATTTAATGAAAATTCTTAAAGCGTACCGTTATTTTCGTAAAAAAGAGCCTTTTTCTGATACAGAGCCCGCAAAAGAGCCCGCTGAAAGCTTCTCGGCTATGCCGTTTATTTGTGTTATTTGTATAATTATTTTTTATAAGGGGGAGCACATATATGATTAATAGTTTTTTTCCTTCAGAAATGTATAATTCAACTGGTTTTTACTACAAATTGTATCATAGCCGCAGCGCAAAGCCCTGCCAGGGCACACTACTCAGGATAAATCCTTCGCGCATTTATTATACTGTTAACTTTACTGTGCGCCACACCATGTCAAATTATTCATCCACACCGTTAACACGGTGCTTCTTTGGGTGCCGAACGGCTGTGGCATAAATCGACGCACGCTGGAACTAAAGTTCCTTGGCGTGGCTGGTCTTTCGATCCACACCGTAAGTCGCCGACATGGCTTCGCGCTGCGGCTTTAATAGAATTTTTATAGTTTTAAATAATGCTATTTTTTCTATACATTTCTGAATGATAAATTATTGTAAATATCAGTATCCCGCCTTCTAATAGGAGGGCTTAATTTATTTGCTTTATGTGTAATTTATTTGCATTCCTGCTCCCCCTAGCTCCAGCCTTGCTTCGCAAGTCTTACGCTACCCCCACTCTGGGTTCTTGGTGTTTTAAATAATATCGTCAATTTTCTTTCTTTTCCTTGTAACTGCATTATGAGTTTTTAAAAATTAAAAAAATCTTTTCTGCCGTCACCGTATATTCTATACTTATTTCCATCTTTATCATCTATAACAAAATGATCGTCATTTATAATAACTATTTCACCATCTTGCAGATTATATGTTTGAGTCCAGAGTAAATCGCCGGTATTATCATCAAAACCATAAGCTCTTTTATTGAAAGCAGCAATAAAAATATTATCTATAGAGAAAAAATCTTTTAAAAGAATAAATAAACCCTGATCCTTAAATGGTATGTCCTCCAAAGTTTCAATATTGATAACATGAGTATAAAGAACATTACCGCCAGTTAAATATTGTATGCTAATATTCACACCAAGTAAGTTATTTTCATGATATATTGATACAACTACATCATCTTCGAAAGGCAAGTCCTCATATATTTCCATATATGTAAACTTCTTACTACCTAAATCGAATGTACCATTATTGTAAACAATTAATTTTATATCATCAATTATGGTAATCTCAAACGGTAATGTGACATAGTATCTTTGCCTACTACTTTCTTGTATGACGTTATTATGAAAAATATTATACTGAACAAAAATATTTTCATCATTTAAAATGTTCTTTATATCCGCTTCCTTTTCTTCAATGTTTGATGTTGATACAATTTGAGCAGGTATTTTAGGAGTACAACTTAAAACAATCATAAAACAAGTAAAAATAAAGAATAATTTATTCACTGGATATTCTCCTTCTTCAAAAATTAAAAAACCTTACGCCTAGCCTTTGACTCTATATCATCTGAAATTTTGCAAAACAAAACTTCAAGCAATTAGAAGAATTGCAAACTTGCGGAGTGCCTTTGTCTCGGAGCAAGTCTTACGCTACCCCCACTCTGGGTTCACTGTATTCCTTTTATTTTTTTATAAAAACCAATAATGTTTTCAGTTCTCAAAAAAGCCTAATTTTACAGTAAATTTTCCTCCTTAATTTTTTATTTTATTATTTCACTTTGTTGTTTTAAGAGCCTGCAAACGCAGGCTCTTAAAATTACAATTAATTACAATAGTTAAGAAGCAGAGGAAAGCTCTTTTATCGTTTTTAAATCTAGCCCAGTGATTTTTTGAGTGAACTCGAGAGTCGATCCTTCCGCAAGCAGGTTTCTTGCGATAGTTTGTTTTTCATGTTTACTGCATTCTTCCCAAGTTTCTTCTCGAGTTTCTCTTTTGACAACCGCAATCTCATCTTCTATTCTATATTCACCGTACAACATACTATGAATCTCCGAACTATGTTTTTTGATGAAATCCACAAGGATTCCTTTCCCTAAGCAATATTCTACAGCAAGTTCTATCGATTCTTCAAGGGATTTCTTGGAACTTCTGTATTCCCATATCTTACCTGTTAAAATACTGTAGCCATCTAGAACTTCGCTTTTCTTAAGCATTTCTGTGTTATGACCCTGTTTTATGTTGAAAACATGCACTATTAGCTCTAAAGGAAGTTTGTCTGGTTCTATTCTCTTTAATCCCTGTATGTCCATAAAGGCGTCAGAGAGTTTTAATTCCCTATAATCAGGGAAAGGATCTTTACCGTTGTATAACACGATAAACTCAGGTTTAGGGAGCTTAATAAGTGTCCTCTGAAACCGTTTTTCGTAATCAATAATTAATTCGTAGACCCTGCCTATGTATTCTAAAAGGCGTAAGGGCAGATTCTCGCTAATCGTTGACTGGTGTTCGATCAAGACTACCAGTCTGTTGTCGATAGTAAAGGAGACATCATTAACGAGACCTTTTATTAACACATTAGAGAGTGTGTTAATACTGATAGGTGTATCAGGCGGAATGGTGATACCTTCGATAGCTGAGTAGAGTTCTCTTAGAACATCCGGGTCATTGAACAGCGCGGAGAACACGCTGTCTTTGTACTTTTGGTTAGCTTTCATGCAAACACTCCATAAAAGAAAAAAGATAAAACCTTCAAAAAAGAAAGTTTTACATGTATATGGCGCGAGCATGCGTGGCGCTTTAGAAAATGAGAGAAAACGAGGAATTTTTTTCTAAACTGTGATGAAGATCATATGCTAAGAGCCTCACACCAAGGCACAAAGGCGCAAAGGGACACGGAGAAGATTGGAGGTTAAGACTAGATATCTTTCTTCAACCTTCTATCCTCTGTGTCCTCAGTGCTCCCTGTGCCGCTGTGTGAGTAAATTTGAAATTCTCACTGCGTGAGGTTTTGAAAAAATTATTTCTTTACCGACTTACGCGCCCACCATGTTCCGTCTTCCGGGTATGTCCAGTATCCTTTGCCTTCGTATCTGGCGCAGACTTCCGGGAGAGCTTTGTACCAATCCCCATCTACATCAGTGTACTGCTCGCAATGCATTAAATGATGCTCATAAGCCCTAAAACGGATTTCTTCTTCTAAATTAACAATATGCTCGGTCGTTTTAGTCTCGGTAACTGGAACAGCAACCGGCGCTGCAGCAGGCGTTTCTGTTCTTTCAGACCTATCATCAGATTTATTATCATGTCTATCATCATGCTTGTCTTTTTTCCTAAATAACAGGAATAAAAGCGGCAAGAGTAAAAACGGGAATAAAATGAGCCATGGGATATCAAAAATCCTTGTTTCGGTTTCGGTACTTGTCTCTGCAGGAATAGCTTCTTCAACATCAGAAGAAGTTTCTTCATAATAACCGGCTTCGAAAAGAACTTCCGGCGTAATTGCTATTTCTTCTATTACAATCCTGACGCGCCTATTGGGTACTCTGTCTTCTTCATCTGTATTATCGCCCCATGTAAACACAGAACCGTATCCGACAGGATCAGAGAATAAATGATTAGGCACACCGCGCCTTACCAATTGATTAATAACAAAAGCCGCTCTTTCTCTGGAAAGACCGAAAGGTTCGACATCGCTTACAGCAAATGCAGTATATCCAAAAACAGAAATTTGACCGGTAGAAAGGTTTCTGCTGTTTATGTACCTTGCTATATTATTAAGCTGAACCCTCGCCCTGTCCTCGTTTGCAAACTCATTGCCGCTATTCGGCATAAATAACAAAAAGTCTACTTCTTCCTGGTCGCCTGTTTCCCCGAACGCTAAAAAACTAAAAAAAATAAGGAAAACCGTTAAAAAATACAATTTCTTCATAAATTATTATCCCTGTATAAACTTTATACATTGTAGCACCGATTGTCAGAATTTTCAATATAAAGTTTTACACATTTTTAATATTATTGGGTGTTTAAAACGTAAAAACTGCGTTGTATTGTGTTTCCGGCAGAATCTACAAGGGTTAAAGTGCGGTAACCCGGCTCAGGGCGGGCTTCGATTTCGTGAAAAGTCCGGGTAAATCCAAGATATTGCGTATCTAAATGCCAATGTATTGTTTCTGAATCATTACGGTGAGCGGCAGAAAAAACAATTTTGCCGTCAGTGCCATCGAGTTCGCGCGGAACATAAACTTGGCTTTCCGGTTCGGGATTAAAAAGAGCAAGAACACCGCCGCCTCGCCCCTGAATCCCATGAGCGTTTATCGATGCAGGCAAGGGTCTGTAATCAAGATTCCAGCGGCGGTAATACCATTCTTCTGCCGGAGTAAGAATAAACCATTTTTGTCCGTCAATTGTATGACAATACCTGCATGCAGAAACCGCAGGCGCATTAAGAGGCATGTCGGTAAACTTTATTTCTGCGCAATTAATCGAAGCCGGAAAGCCCGAAGACGCGCAGGTTTCTTCGCTTCGTAATTGTGCCGTAGGCTTAAAAAACCATGTTCCGCGGTTACCGCCGGCAGAATCCAGCATGGAAAAAATTTCGAACATCACAGGAGCGGCAGTAAGAGTGCTTCGAAGTTCCGGTCTTCCTTCTCCGGAAGCGTTTCCTATCCAAACACCTACTGTCCATTCGGGAGTTACCCCGATTGCCCACGCGTCACGCAGACCAAATGATGTTCCGGTTTTCCATGCAATGTGTCTCGCTCCGGCATATTCCTGCCAGATAGCTTCTTCGCCGGGACGCGCGGCATAAGCGAGAGCTTCGAGGGTAAGCCATGCCGCTCCGGCAGAAACCGGAGGCGCTGTTTGCCTTTGCAATCTGCCTGCCGTCTGCCTTGCTGTTCTTTGAGAACTATTGCTTCGGTTAACAGGGGTAACAATATTCACAATAGGAGTAAAAAATATTTCGTTTGCGGTTGTTCCGGAATTAGCGTTAACTGCTCTTCCCAATCCGGCATAAAGCCCTGTGATCTCGAACAGCGTAACTTCTGCGCCTCCCAAAACAAGCGGAAGTCCGTAATCATTGCCGGAGCGAAAGAGCGTGGTAAGCCCTAGCGAACGAAGAAGCTGGGTGAATCTGTCAACGCCGTATGTGCGCAGCATACGCGCCGCCGGAACATTTAAAGAACGCGCCAATGCATCGTCAGCCGGGATAACGCCCAAATAATTGCGGGTTATATTTTCCGGACTAAAACTGCCTATCCTAGTGGGAATATCGCTTACAAAAGATGAATGGGTTATATCTCCGGAATCCAGCATTGCCGCAAAAAGGAATGGTTTTAACAGACTGCCAGAACTTCGCCATGAAATATTGATATCAACATCCGGCGCATGATGCGTAAGCGTATTGCCTACATATGCAAAAACTTCTCCTGTCCGGGTATTCATAACAATGCATGCGCCGTTAAATATTCCGTTAAACGCAAATCTGTCTCCGGCGCGGTTTAGTATTACAGATGTCCGTTCCTGTATATCCCTGTCTAAAGTGGTTTTAAAAGCCGCGCTTCCGCTGCTTAAAACAAATCTTTCCAAAAGATGAGGAGCAAAACGCGGGAGCGCAAGAGGTTCTCCGGGAAGCGGCTCTGCAATACTTAAAAAATATGTCTCGTTGTCTATATGTCCGTTTTTTAAAAGTTTCTCCAAAAGAGCGTCTCTTTTATTTTTAAGCGTTTCACGGTTACGCCCGGGATGTATCATCGCAGGATTATTGGGAAGAACAGCCAAAACTGCCGCTTCTGCCCACGACAGGTCTTCCGAACTTCTGCCGAACCATCTCCACGCCGCGGCTTCCAGCCCGACGACATTTGCGCCAAACGGCGCGTTAGCTGCATAAAGAGCAAGTATATCGTCTTTTGATCTTCCTATTTCCAGCCGCAGCGCAAGTATCGCTTCTATACTTTTCTCAAAAATGTTCCGTTTTCGCATGCCCCTTGAGAGGCGTATTGTCTGCATTGTAATAGTTGAGCCGCCGGAAACAATTCTTTTATTGCTGATATTCTGAATCATTGCGCGGCTGATTGCCAAAGGATCAACTCCGAGGTGCCTGCGAAAACGGCGGTCTTCCGCTTCTATCAATGCGATAGAAAACTTTTCGTTGATAGTGTCAGCCGCAGGAAAACGCCATTGTCCGTCTGCCGCGACTTTTGCTCCTAACAGTCTCCCTTCCCTGTCATAAAGAACAGGCGAATAGGAGACATTAAAGAGCTGACGCGGCAGCGAAAAAATAAAAGCTATAACAAGCAGAACAAAAACATACCGGCGCATTACCTTGCACCCGGAATTAACGCCCTTATCGATTCGTCATACATTGCATAAGCATGTATTGCAGGTCTAAAGAAATTACCTTCGTATGCTCTGTTTACCCTAAATCTGATTGTTCTTTCTTCTCCCCTGTTAAGGTTAAAATAAGTCATTACCCTGTCGTCTCTTATATCCTGATAACGGAAATTTGACGCAGATCCGTTTCCGCCGATACGGGTATTAACAATTTCCAGCGAAGCGGAAACAGGAACAATAAGCGCAATTTCTTCTACAGACTGCGCATAACTATTGCGTATACGAACAATGATTTCCATGTCTTCGCCTATTTTTAAAGTTGCAGGAGCGATTATCCTGTTATTGGAATCACGGTATTCAACCGTAAGCGCAAGACCTTCGGAAAGAGCAGGTTCGCTTCCTTCTGCAGGAAGACCTCTTGCAGTATACCGGACATAGACAGGAGATGAAGAACGATTAGTTGCGGTAAAGGCGGTGCCTGTTCCGCTTATGTTTCCAAAAGAAAACTCTGCAACTGGAGAATCAAATGTTATATTTGATGTTCTTCCCGCGGCAGAATAATCTACTGATAACGTTCCGCTTCCTGCGTTAGCCTGCATATAAGGAGCCAATGCAATTAAAGCATAGGCAGTTTCCTGCGTAGAGAGCCATCTATCTTCGGCAAGCGTACTTGTTATTTCTTCAAAGAGCGCGCGGGTTCTTCCCATGTCTTCGGGAGAATTAATGAGTATCAGAGTTTCGAGTATCATTGCTTTATCTCTTAAAGAAGATCCAAACGTTGCAGATAGTTCACGGTAATCACCCTGCGGAAGCGCAAGTCCCGTTACCATGTTACGCGCAGTATCACGCTGTCCTGCAAGCCAGTAAGCAGCGGCAAGACGCCAGCTTGCCTGAAGCGGCAGTCTATGGCTTCTTAATCTGTTCATAGAACCAAGATCAGCTTCGCCTGCCAATGCCAATGTATAAAGACGATAGGCTTGCTCGGTAAATCTATTACTGCCTGCCTGCCAGAGAGCCGCGGTATTTTTTTGATAATTTATCCAGCTTCTTAACGCGCTGTCCCTGACCGGATAGCCGGCTTTGCGCGCTTCTAAAAGGAAGTGACCTACATAAGAAGAACTCCAGTCATTTACATTTGTTTCTCCTGGCCAATAAGAAAAACCGCCGGACATAAGCTGCATGCCAAGCACACGTTCTATTCCTCCGTTGATGTTTGTTCTGATCTCTGTTCTTCTGCTGTCGCTCAACTGAAGCACTTTATCCAGATACAATTGCGGGAAAGCGCTGCTGACAGTCTGCTCCAAACATCCGTGAGGATAGTTAACCAGAAACTCAAGGCGCTTTTCCATATTTAAAGGCGGAAGCCGCGAGAAACTTGCGATTAATGTATTTGTTCCGTTCCTGCCCGGATACTCAAGGTTACCTCTCCAAGTTTCGCCGGGAGCAATTAAGTTTTGCATTGATCTAGTTACCGGTATTGCAGTAGAACGCACATCCATATCTACAACTTGACGCGCTGTTCTTAAACCAGAAGATTCGGCAGTGACTGTAAATTGAAGTTTTCCGGGATTGTCAGGCGCTTTTACCCTAAAGCGGATTAATTTTTCACCGCTTGAGTCAAAAGAAACATTCTGCGATGCCTGTCCCTGAACCACAGCGCCGGGAACAGAAAGATTTACTCTGACGTTTCTGTTTCCTTCTCTTTGTGTGTTTACATAAACGGGAACTTCTACTTCATCCCCGGGTGACAGTACGCGCGGAAGAGACGCAAAAACCATAAGGTCAGAAGTTACTCTGACAGTTGTTTCGGCTGTTCCGTATGCTCTGAGAGCTCTGCCTGTTTGAGGCTCGCTTGTTGATGACGCGGCAAGAACCATAATACGCACCGCGCCGAAATACGGAGGCAGTTCGAATGTTTCGGTCTTTTGGCCGTTTCTGCCAATCTCAAAAGGTCCAAAGAAACGCACTACAGGTTTAAACCGTTGAGTTTCTTTTAATGAATCTGTTTCGGCGCCGTCACCGCCGCCGATGGCAAGAAGAGTTTCCAGCCTGCCGGAGTGCGCTCCCATAATTTCGCTAAACAGATCCCACGATTTGATAAAAGAAGCGTCTCTTGCATAAAAAGTATTACGCGGATTAGGAATATTAAAACGAGTGAGTCCAAGAAGCCCTTCGTCTACGACGGCAACGGTATAAGCCATCGGCCTTCCGTTTGCTTCGCTGACTGTAAATGAAACCCGTGACTCTGCCTGCCAGTTATCCGCAGTTCGTATTTGAGGACGAAGCGTAACGCGCGTATCTTCTATTAATACAGGTGTAACGCCGTACAGCCTGATCGGAAGATCGTTTTGAGTTTGAAGATGAGGCTGAACAAGAGTTACATGCGCATATATGTTAGGAACCATTGCAGGGTCTGCAATAAATTCATAATTAGTTGTTCCTTCGCTGCAGTTAATCCATTCGCTTCTTATTATGTTTCCGCCTTTTTCCAGAACAACAAGAGCGGCAGCTTCTCTATTAGAAGGAAATGATATTTGAATCCTTTCGCCTGTGTTATAAGTTTCTTTTCCTGCGGTAAGAGCAAGCGTAGTCTGCGAACCCTGTCCATCTTCCCGTGAACGTCCTGCCCAGCCCGGCCAATCAATATAAACAACTTGAGCGGCGGCATGTCCTCCGGATGAATCTCTTGCAATTACAAGAAAGCGTCCCCATTCAGGATGGTTTACCCTAAAGTTGAACGAAGCTCTTCCGTTTGTAACAGTAACAGTCTGACGTGATATTGGAGTTCTGGAAAGCGCCGAAGCAAAATCGGCAGGCTCGCCGATTCCTCTTTCCCACCACCAGCGCCAGTTTACTTTATACACGGCGCATTCAAGTTCGACATTGCCCTGCACTGGTCTTCCGTCTTCATCGAGGATTACTAAATCCGCGCGATGATCGACATCAGTTAACAGCATATTCCTTGCAGCGTCTCCTCTTGGGAGCCTGATTCCGACATAACGGCTGTAAGGAGAATATTCTCTGCTTATTTGTTCTGACGAAAATACTCCGGATGGTTCAAAGACACGCGTCAAAAACCTTGCTGTTACTTTTCCGGGAACTGCAGTGCCGGGATTTAAACCCATTTGAAAAACTGCCTTTCCGTCTCTGTCAAGATTTCCTTCCCAAACATTCTGACGTTCCGACGAGACTCTTCTCGAAGGATCGCGGAAAGAATAATCGTTAAAACCCTGAAACACAGTTTCCTTATCAGCGAAACTTACAGAAATATCCGCTTTTAATCCGGAAGCCGGAGCTCCGTAAAGCCATTCAGATTCTATCGGGATTCTATGAGCGCCTTGTTTAATAAAATTACCGGCGCCGAAATTAAGATCTATTTTTAATCTGTTGGGCATTATTGTTTCTATTTTTACGTTTCTGTTAAATGTACTGCCGCCGACCCTGACTCTTGCGGTCCAATCCCCTGTCGGCGCGTCAGAAGCGGTAGAAAAATGAATCGGATAAAATCCGTCTACAGAAGAAGTAAATGTTCTGTTTACAACAGGACGGCCTCTTGGATCTTCGAGCTCAAAAGAAACAGGATGATTGGTGGGAAGCGTTCCTAAAGGATCAGCAAGAAGGAATGTTAAATACACATCATCGCCGGGACGCCATACATCGCGTTCACCGTAAATAAGTCCGCGGATACCGGAAGTAGGAGTACCGCCGGCAATATCAAAGTGACTCATCGCAAGAGCCAAAGAATCGTTTACTCTAAGATATGCTCTTCCTAAATTACTCTCGGCATAAATAACAAGCCGCGAACCATTACCTGTATCTACTGACGCAGGTACTGTGGCAATGCCGCTTGAGTTTGTTCTGCCCTGATGTAAAAGTCTTCCTTGATAATTTAAAACCCTGTATTCGGTATTAGGCGAAGCGCGCGCGGTTACAAGGTTTACTGTTGTAATGAGCCATGAGCCGTCAAGCGCTCTTTTTGCATGAAGCCCTAAATCCGAAACCATAATATTGCGGCTCTTAGTAATGTTCCTGTTACCCATTGGAACATAAAACGCCGGATGACAAGGATCGGAACTATAGTTATTCCATTCCCTCCAGTTTGACCACATATTGTTATGATAATAATCCCAGAAGCTCCGCTGGCTAGATTGAGCGATTCGCGGCAAAGAATCATCCGGAAATTCCATGCCGGTAAAGTTTCCATGGTTTTCTGTACAAACATACTGAATATGCCTGTGCCTAAAAGTAATCCTTATATGAAACATGCCGCCGGGAAATCTGCGGCTAAGGTCTGCCATATCAAGCCCTCTGCGAATCCAGCGGTTTTGATCCTGCGCTGCCCATTCAAAATCAAAAACCTTTGTCCATGCGGGCTCTCCTACGCGATCAAGTTGATTATCACCTGCAAGACTATTAACCTGAAGGAACTGAAGCATGTTCTGATTATAAATATGAAACGCTTCTACAATGATTCCTGTTACGTTTCTTGTTTCTATTACAAGCTGCGCTCCCTGAGATGTCGGTAAAATAACGCCGGATCCGGCAAAACGAATTTCCGGCAGTTCCCAGTTGTCAGGTATTGTAAACTGAACAGGAACGCTTAGGCGTTTGCCTTCTGTGTCTTCTAAATCCTGAATAACAAGTTCTGCGCCGGCAGGAATCCCGCCGGATGTATCGCCGAATATTCTTACGATATTTCCTTCTGTGCTGTACCGCACATTAGTGTTGCCGGAAAGAGAAATAAAACCTCTTAAATCCTGATTGGCTTTTATGTTTTTAGAAAACGCTACTTCTATTATTCCGTTAGCATAGTTTAAATTGATCATCTGGAAGATATCCAAACCGGGAATCATTACGGTAGTAAAACCATTTTCCTTGATTCCCAAAGGAGAGCCGTTCCATGTGACTTCTACAGTTCTTGACGCTTCTGTTCGGCTTACAGAAGGAAATGAAAAACGATGCACTCCGTTTTCGTGAGTCCACGAAGGTCTGCCCAATTCTCTGGAGCTGACAGTTTGTTCTATTTTGGAAATTTGCTCTTCTCCGTCAGAGTCAAATTTTAGAATACCAGAAATTAAAACATCATCATCCGAGTTAAGCCGAACAGGATCAAGCTCTACATTAAAAAGAGGAACGGCGGCAGTAAATTCAAAACCAAACGAAGGAACGCCGGGAATATTAATATTTACCCTGTACCTCTGACCTGATTTAAACGGCTCAGAAGGAGTAAAGACAAGGGTATATTCATCCTGCCACGAAAGAGCCCCATGAATCCTTGGGTTAATTGTAAAGGCATTAGACGCTAAAGGAACAGAAATATCCTGACTGTTTGTAAACTCTACAACTACAGGGGAGTTTCTGTCCAAAACTCCGGCAGAAACTGCAGAAACATAAAAAGGGTCCGGCTGATCGGTTTTTCCCTTACACGAAACAACTAAAACTGCCAATAAGATAACGGCGGATAATGTTTTAAACTTATTCATACAACCATTATGCCACATAAAAAGCCATATGTCTATAAATCTATTTTTTTGGTTATTTTCTATGCAATTTCTTTAGATTAAAGCCTGCGGTTTCGGTAAGAGAAACAAAAAGTTTTAATGATGTTTTTAAATAGGTACTAAAGGGGTCAATTGTTTTTATTTCTGTTTCTGCCTCTGCTTCTTCGTTTTGAGTATCAGGAAAAAGAAAACCTGCGACTTCCTTTACCTCGCTGTCAGAAATGCGGCGCATTATTTTATCTAAATCTTTTAGCAGGCTGTCTTTTTGCTGCTGGTTCAAACTGCACTTTTGCGCTTTTTGAATTATAGCCGTTCCTTCTTCTGCCGCAGATTTGATATTTTTCAGCCCGCGGTCTAAAACAGAAACAGCTTCATTAAACCGTTTGTGCCTTTCGTTAAATTCCTGCGGCGCGTTAAAATCGTGTTCTATTTTAGAAAACAGACTTTGTATCAAGCTGTCAATTTCGGCGCGGCGCACGGGGAGCGCAAGAAATTCATCTGTGCTCTTAGAATCAAGTCCCGCAATGGCAAGTCCGTCATTAAAGAAGCAAAAGTTTTGCAATTGCGCGCTTTGGCGGAACTGCGCTTCGAACCAAGCTCTATAGAGCGAAAGCCTGCGATCTGTAACAACATTGCTGCCGTCAGCGGACTGCGATAAAAACGGGAAGCCGTCCCGGAGAGCGCGTACAATCCATTTTTCTACCGGATTAAAGCGGCTGGATTCGGAATTTGCTTTTTCTTCGAAGCGGGCGCCGCGAAAGTGTGTTTTAAGCCCCGGAAACGCAAGGTCTAAACCTGCAATCCAGATCTCTTTTCCGCCGAGAGATCTGGCAAAATCCCATGCTGTAGTAGCAACCGAACCTCCGGCTCCCAATTTTCCTTTTGAATCTACCTGCTTTTCTATAAACGCGCCGAGTGGAAACATAGAACTGCACAAAAATTTATTTTTAAACGGCAGGTTTAAAACAGACGGGTATACAGCGGATTCGGCAACCAGTGCGGTTTGCGGCACAGATGTCTGCGGCGCAGTCTGCGCATTACAGCGATCCAAATGACGGCTGTTCCAAAACTGAGGATCAACAACAAGAACAAAATCCGGCTGTATTCCGTTTTGGATAAAAAATCTTAAGTTTGTATCTACAGCTACAACAATACATCTTTCGTATATATGGCGAAGCATGGGTTTTATTTTATCAAGGCTCGGACCTGCTGCCGCAAGAAAAACAGGCAAAGGTTCGCCGTTATAACCTGCCGCCAAACCTGACAAACGGGAAACGCCGGGGAAATCACGTATTGCGTTAATATTGCGGGAAAGATTAGACACCCATCTTTTGCCGAACCGTTTATGAGTTGCAGTATTAACATCTTCTCTCATAGAAAATGCCCGGATTCTGTCTTCTAACAATTTGTACCATTGTTCATCTAAACCTATGAGCGCTTTGTTGCGGATAAAAGACAGTTGTTTTGCAAATTGTTTGTCAGAGACAAGATCTCCTGCGATCGAAAGCGCGCTTGCGATTCCTTCTCCGGAATCTCCTATAACAAAAATTAATTTACCTGCAGAAAAAAAACCGCTAAGATCGCGCGCTTCCAGCGCCTTTAAAAAAAGAGCTTTGTGTTTTTCTACAATAACGACCGGTCTTCCCAAAGACGCAGCGGCTTCTGCCGCATAACCAAGTCCAAATCCAAGAACAACAACAGGTCCGCTCTCTGCGCTTACAGCTTCTGCGATACGCTGCCCTTCGCGCACAGGATCGCGCGGCGAATGTACATGAATGCCTTTAATACAGAGCGAAGGATCTCCGGAAGGCGCAGTTTCGATTTTTAAATCTTTTATATTCTCCTGCGCAGAAAAAAAATCTCCGCCGAGAGAAATGTCTTCCCATAAACCAGAATAATGCTTTTGGAGTACCGATCTGTTTTTTTCTAAAAAACTCATCCTTGCTCCTTATCCTTGTCCTTCTCTTAACACTATTCAAGTTCCAGCACAATTCTCATGCCGCTTGTCACAGGAGTTCCCGCAGGCGGACTCTGACGGCGAACCCAGCCGTCGCCGTAAATCTCTACATTAAGATCAGGGCGCAGCAGCATTGGTAAAAGAGTTCTCTTTGCAATTCCGGTAAAATCGGGAACAGTTGTTTCGACTGCAGGAAGACGGCCTGCGGGAATATTTATAGAAGGCGGATGATTAATCTGCGGATTACGTCCGCGCGGAATTCCAAGATAATCGATTAGAGACTCGGCAGCTTCGCGGATTGCAGGAGCGGCGATTCTGCTTCCGTAAATAACACCCTGCGGTTTAATAATAGCAAGATAAAGAACAAGCGAAGGGTTTTCGGCAGGAAGCAGAGCGACACAGCTTGCGATAAAATCGGTATCAGAATATCTTCTTGTCACAGGGTCAATAATCTGAGATGTTCCGGTTTTTACGCCGATAGACATATCCTGCACACCGGCTCGATGTCCCATTGCGCCGCTCGCGGCAGTATCCGCCATGTACGAACGCATAGCTCTTGCGGTTTCCGCGCTTATAACCTGACGTTTTTCGCCGCCTTCCCATTCTGTTACTGTTCTTCCGTCTGCCGATACAATCCTGGAAATAATTTTTGGCGGAACAAGTATACCATCGTTTGCGATAGCGGATGTTGCCTGAAGTATCTGATACGCGGAAACCGCGACTTCCTGTCCAAAAGCAATCGTCGGCTTAGAACGCTCCGACCAATTGGCGCTCGGTACAAAGTAACCAGCTGTCTCGCCGGGACTGCCGGCGCCGGTTCTTGCTCCAAATCCAAAATTATTTAACGACTGATAAAACGCGCTGCTTGTAATATTATCTGATGCGTAAGCGGCGCCGGCATTGCACGAGTGGATAATAATTTCCCTCGCTGTTACCCTGCCGTGGTTACCCATACAATTAATCGGAGCGCCACGGGAGGGCGTGTACACTCCGTTGCATACAAATACTGAACTGCCCGAAATCGCCCTGCTTTCCATCAGCGCGGCAAGCGAAAAAACCTTAAATGTTGAACCGGGTTCGAAAGCCCAAATCACAGGGCGGTTCATACGGCTGTTGGCGTCTGACGAACGTATATTATTGGGATCAAAATCCGGCAAAGACGCCGACCCTAAAATTTCTCCAGTACGCGGATCCATCGCGGCAAAAATTACAGCTTCGGCTTTTGTTTCTTCCATTGTTTTTGCAGAAATCTGCTGCAGTATATGCTGAACATAAGTATCTATTGTTAATACAACCTGCGAACCAACTCCGTTATTATCAGTTCCATCCAGAATATTGTTAAAGGCAAATTCGATTCCTTCGAGCCCCCTGTTTCGATCTCCTACAAAACCAATAATCTGGCTTGCAATATTTTTTTCGGGGTATACCCTTCCTACAATAGGCTGAACCATTACTCCTCTTATTTTTTTTTCGTCAAGAAGAGCGCTGAGACGCCTTGCCGTATTATCATCGATCTGTCTTCTTAAATAGAGGAAATTAGATTCCGAAGATTCTATTCTATTGCGGATTTCGGCGGGAGACATGTCCAGCATAACAGAGATCTCATTGGACAGAAAATCAATATCGGTAATAGAAGGCCGCCAAACGCTTACATCGGCAAACCTTATCTGAAGAGCAAGAAAACGCCCGTTCCTGTCCAGAATAGGACCGCGTTCCGGAAAATTAGCGCTTTGCCTGATAGCAGCCGGCTTTTCGCTTCCCAGCATTAAAACGGCGTAATGGACAAGCAGATATAAAACAAAAATCAGCAAGAACGAAAAAAGTATGATATAACGCCGTTTTAAATTCATTTAATATCCCAATACCTTTCCAATAATATTACTTAAAGGAACAGGTCCGTAAGCCCGTGAATCATACGATGCAAGGCTATTGTCCCCTTCAGCATAAAAGCTGTCCCCTTCTACCATAACACATCGTTTTACAGCCAGCTCCCCGTCGGGCGTATAAAAAACTACTATTTCTCCAATCTGCGGCTGCCTAAATTTATAGGCTAAACGGCTGATAATAAGCACGGTTCTGTCTTCTATGGCAGGTTCCATAGAATGCCCGTCTGCAATAATAAAATCGAAGACGAACAGCTTTATAATTAAAGCTGTAATAACTGCTAAAATAACAGGTTTTGTTCCTTTCATCTATAGCTATAATCCCAAGCGCTTTTTTTGTCGATAATCCAGTATGGCAGCAATAATGGAAAAACAAAGAATATCCAAAAGACGTAGAAATAATTCATTAAAGCCTAATAATAAATCGGCAGGTTTTAATTCCGGGTTTATGAGCGAGTTTAGGCAAAAACCTGTACATATAAAAAAGAAAAGCTCTATTTCTAAATTTAAGAGTTTTCCCATGTTTTCGGAAAAAAGCGAGCCAAAAAAGAACAAATGCTACGGCTTTAGCATTCCTATACCGTCAGCTGCGGCTATAGCCGTTGTCACCGGAACCATTGTAATTGCCCTTGCAACCCTAAATTGGGAAGGTATCGAAATAAGCATTATACCCTCCGAAAGCGATAATACCGACCAAATGATCACTCAATATGCTATATACGGAATTTCGGGGCTTTTTCAGGAAAATCCCGAAACGCAGTCAGCAGATTCGGCAAATGAGCTGGAAATAGAGCCGGATGACCCCCATGGAATGCTTGTCACCTTTGAATGGAAACAGTACAGGGTTCAAAGGGGAGATTCTGTATCGGCAATAGCGCAAAGACACAATGTAAGCATAGGCGCAATTATAGCTTCCAATGAAATTCAAAATGCCAGAAGGCTTCAGGAAGGGACCATATTAAGAATACCCAATATCGATGGTATTCCGTATAATGTACAGAGGGGAGACAATTTATCCAAGATTTCAGCATCTTTTAACGTTCCATTAGAAGTGATTTTGGACATTAATGATATAAAAAGCGACAATATAAGCGTTGGGGAGACACTTTTTATCCCCGGCGCCAGAATGAATGACATCGATCTTCGGCTCAGTCTGGGCGAATTATTCATGTTCCCGCTTGGCTCGCGTAATATAACCAGCTATTACGGCATGAGAAAAGACCCAAAAACAGGCGTTTTACAGTTTCATGCAGGCGTAGATTTTAGGGCGAATATCGGCACAACCGTAATGGCTTCGCTTGATGGAGTAGTTTCTGTAGTGGGCGAAAACTGGCTGTACGGAAAATACATCATTATGACCCATAGTAACGGTTATAAGACTCTATATGGGCATTTAAACGCTTTTTCTGTTAAACAAGGCGACAGAATTGCCAGAGGCAGAAAAATCGGAGAGGTAGGCAACACCGGCTACAGCACGGGACCGCACCTGCATTTTGGAATTTATGACAGAAATAATAAACTGGTTAACCCCCTTGATTTATTAAAGTAAATATGTGATAGTGAGGCAATATGAAAAAGTTACTGTTGATACTTTTAGCGTTTTTTGCAATATTCACCTACCTGCGAACATTTGATATAGCCGAAGCAGGCGAAATTCAAGCGGAAAATGCTGTGGAAATTACACGTTAAAGTATACTACAATTAATATATGACACTAAATGCCAGTTTTAGCGATGTTGTAGATAAAGCATGCGAAGGACTCAAAGACAGGCAAATAAGGAACTCAATCAGGCGAATAAAAGAGATGGAAGAGCGTCTCTTAAATCTGGAGCAGGAATTGGACTTATTCCTGAATACTAGGGAACCAGTATGAAAAATAGACTATTATTGGCACTTTTTCTTGTACCTGTTATTCAGCTTTGGGGTATAAATTTCAGCGGATTAACCCTTTCTAATGATGATAAGCTGCTTTTTAAGGCAGACTTTCAATCTCAAAATGCCCTATTTATCACAGACCTTAACAATATGGAAACAAGACAGCTCACTGCAGCCGCAGAAAAGCTGTATTTAATAGAAAACGGAAGAGCTCTTTTGGCGTTAAACCAGTTTGGAGCGGTAAAAATCAGCGTTTCTGGGGGACTGCCGGAACCGCTTCCCGGATACCCGTCATTTACCAAGGGAAATATACCGTTAAAGGGCAGACTTCAGGATATCGCGGCTTCGTCAGACGGACGCTGGGTTATATATATTGAACCTGTAAGCAGCGGGTACGGAAATCTTCTATTAATTGATACTTCTAACGGAGTTAAGAGAATAATCAGCGAAAGAATAGAATTACCGGGCGCTGACTTTCCTGTAAAATGGAACCCGGACTCTCGGCTCTTTGTATACGAAAAAGGCGGCAGATTATTTTATTTTCCTATATTGAACGAAATGTCCGCTCTTGTTGACGAACGCTTTAGAATGATAGGACCCGGCAGGGTTTCTTCGGTATCGTGGGGGCAAAACGGCGATTTTTATTACTTTACAGGAAATACGCTATACCAAATTATAAACCCCGAACTATTTACAAGAACAATATACGGCGATTTTTTATCTATCGGCAGGGTTGCCGCTGTTTTACCTCTGGATTTTGACGCCGGTTTTGACCGTTTTTGGGTTGCGCCGGATTCTTCTTCTATATTGATTAACAAGGGCGGCAAGGGTTTATTTTTCTTTATTTTGGGCGAAAACAGAAACAACGCCGCTCCCAATATTTTAATTCCGGCAGGAGCCGAAAACTTTAATGTTCTTTGGCCGTCTCCGTCTGCACGGCTGCCTTCGAGCTTTCTTACAATTACTTACTCATTAAACGGAGAAACCACTGCGCTGCGTTTTGAAGCAAGCCGCAGTTCTATAAATTTACTGGCAAGCAGAACAAGTCCTTCGCTTCCAAACTCTGCATTGTCGCCTGACGGAACAAGAGCGGTTTTTTGGGGCGAAAACGGATTAGAAATTTGGGATTATATAAACTGGAGGCAGATACAAAGATTGAGCCGCGAAGAAGTATATTCATGCGTTTGGCTTAACAACAGGCAGATTATTGCCGGCAATGCCAAGTTTATAGAAGAAATAGATGTAACAAGTTCTGCGTATCCGCGCAGAAGAATCTGTCTTTCTACAGCGGCAGAATTCGGCTACGAAGAAGGTTCGAGAAGACCTTTGCGCACACTCGCAAAAATAGACAATGAATGGTTTGCTACAGACGGAACAAGCGCGTGGACTGCAGTTACAAATGTACAGCTGCGTCAGGCTTCATTCTCTTCCGAACGCTTTCGTGTATTTTTAGAATCACATTCTTCGGGTCATTTTAAAAACATGCCGATGATCCGCAATATATCTTCGACAGGTACAACATCTCTTGTTTCTAGATTTACAGCTAACAGCTCTTTTACATTAAACCGCCCTATGCAAATTGCGCTTTGTTTTGATCTTTATGATGATGATACCGGATTAAATAATGTATTGTCCGCTCTTAGACGTTATAATATAAGAGCAACTTTTTTTCTTAACGGCGAATTTATCCGCCGAAATCCGTTGGGAGCTGCCGCAATTGTAAACGCAGGACACGAAACAGCTTCTCTTTTTTACGCTCCTATCGATCTCTCTGATACAAGATACAGAATAACCCGCGATTTTATCGCTCAGGGTCTTGCACGTAACGAAGACGAGTTTCACCGCGCGACAGGAAGAGAGCTGTCCATTCTTTGGCATCCGCCGTTTTACCGCAGTTCCGCTCAGGTAAACGCAGCTGCGGCGGCGTCAGGTTATATCACAGTAGAAAGAAGTTTGGACCCGGGCGATTATTTATCCAGAGAAGACGCGTTAAGATTGAATCTTCGCCAGATTCCTCCCGCAGAAATGATAGAACAGATTACACAAAGAAGAGAAAGCGGCATTATTGTTCCGGTGCGGCTTGGACAGCTTCCCGGCGGAAGAGACGAGTATCTTTTTCAGCGCATTGATGTGCTATTAGACGCATTGCTCAGATCGGGATATGAAATTGTCCCCGTGTCGTCAATTGTAAGATAATGCTGAAAAACATTCCTGCGTTAATAGAAAAAACTTTTCCTATTCCGGCGCGTTTTAGGAACACTCTGCCTTCTGATATTGCAGAACTTTCTAAACTGCTTACAAATCAAAGGGGAAACAGGTCTCTTTCTTATTTGTCCCGCCCTCCTTTTTTAAGCGCATATCTGCGGTATTTTATGCCATGGAATTTGTTCCGGCTTTCTTTTTTACTGCCAAAACTTAACCTTTCGCTTAAGGAAGGCAGTATAATTACAGATTTGGGCTGCGGTCCGCTTACATTTACATCCGCATTATGGATTGCCTGCCCGGAACTGCGGAATTTAAATCTTGAATTTAACTGTATAGACCGCAGCAGCGCCGCGCTGGAAGCAGGAAGAACATTTTTTTCTGCGTTATGCGAGACAAGCGAAACAGGCAAATGGAAAATAAACTTAATAAAAAAAGAGATTGATCTAAGAAAAACAACAAGTTTTTCAGGCAGAGAAAAGGCTTCGCTTGTATGCGCAGTAAATGTTTTTAACGAAACATACGACAAGCTTTCGCATAACAACACAGAAGGCCTAAGGCAGACTGCGGCAAATGCGGCACAATTAATGCAAAACGAAGCCGCCGCCAGCGCGTCTATTTTAACTGTGGAGCCGGGGATTCCCCAATCAGGGCAGTTTATTTCTTTTCTGCGAAACGAACTCCAAAAAATAAATTATTTGCCTATTGCTCCATGTACACACGATACCGCCTGCCCTCTTTTAAACAGAAAAGAAAAACGCTGGTGTCATTTTGCTTTTAAAACTGACGGCGCTCCAAAAGAGCTTCATAAATTATCGGCGGCGGCAAAACTGCCAAAAGAAAGGCTTGCGTTAAGTTTTATTTATGCCGGCAATGCTGCAGCTTCTGAAGAAAAAATGAAAAAGACAGATCCAATTCGGATTATATCAGATTCGTTCCCTCTGCCTGCAGGGCTCTCCGGCTGTTACGGATGTTCAAAAAAAGGGCTTGTTCTTTTAACGGGGGATAAGACTAGTATAGAAAAACTGGATTCGTTTGGTTTATATCCGTATAATGTATTGAACAGCGAAACCGCAGAAGAACAAAGAGACACAAAAAGCGGCGCGTTAATAGTGAGGGTTAAATGAGCGGGCAAAAACTGTCAAGCATGCATACACATACAACTTTTTGCGACGGCAGAGATGATGTCGAAACAATGTGCCGTAATGCCCATACAAAAAATCTTTTTGCAATAGGGTTCAGCGCCCACGCTCCTGTAGAAAAACAGATTTGCAGACAAACCGAATGGCACATTAAAGACGAGCATGTTCATGATTATACTGCAGAAGTAAAAGCTGCAAAGGAACGCTGGAGCGGAAAACTTAATGTTTTTCTTGGTTATGAAGTTGATTATATCAATGGAAAACGTTCTGCTCTTGACAGCGATATAACCGCTTTAAATCTTGATTTTATCATAGGAAGCGTTCACTATTTGTTTCCAGAAAACGGAGCCGAGCCTTTTACAGTTGACGGTTCCAAAGAAGAATTTGAAAAAGGACTAAAAGACGGCTTTAACGGCGATGCTCAAAAATTAATGCATAGTTATTATGATGCAATGCTGGAAATGATAAAAAAAGGCGGTTTTGATATTTTAGGGCATGCTGATTTGCTTAAAAAAAATTGTCAGGGAGAAAACTACTGGCAGGAAAATATTGAAATTTGCCGTCAAAAAGAAGTAGCTATTGCCGCAAAAAAAGCGGATCTTGTAATAGAAGCAAATACAGGCGGCTTAAACCGCGGTAAAATCAAAGATTTGTATCCTTCACTTTCATTCTTAAAAATAATAAACGAACAGAATATTCCTGTAATTATAACAGCGGATGCTCACAAAGCAAATGATATAGACGGAAACTATAATATAGCGCTAAATACACTAATTTTAGCTGATTTTAAGGAACATTTCATTTTTTATGGAAAAAGAAACGGAAAAGCAATATGGAAAAAAGAAAAAATATTGCAAATTTAAGATAAAGTACTCGACTAATTTTTATTAATTTGGTATTATTTGATATATTAAAGATAAGGAGAAATCATGGCAAAATCAAAAAAGTCACCAGGATCGCTGCTCTTGGATTTTATTGGAAAGTATGATCTTAACTGTAACAGAGTCTCGAGAGAAATCAAGTGCAGTCAAACCGCGTTAAGGCTTATAAGCCTTGACAGAAGCAGGATTACAACATCTATCGCTGTACGTCTTGCTAAATATTTTTCTACAAAGCCTGAACTTTGGCTTTTAGCGCAGATGGAATTTGATCTTAAAAAAGCTGCCGGCAATAAAACACTGGCAAAAACGCTCGCTAAAATTCCTAAAGCAAAAAGGTAATTATTTTCTGATATAATACCTGTCATTTGCATGGCAGGTATTATACTACCTTGACTTTCCTACATCTCTGCGGAGACATCTGTTTTTAATAACACAACAGGAACAAAACGGACTCACAGGACGGCATACTTTTTGCCCGTAAAGAACAAGCAGATTATTAATTTTCTTCCAGTATTTTTGAGGTAAAATTTCCCTTAAAATCATCTCAGTTTCATCGGGATTTTTGCTTTTTACCCATCCGCACCTATTAGAAATTCGATGAACGTGGATATCCACGCATAAACCGGGAAGATCAAATGCTTCTGTTAATACTAAATTTGCAGTTTTTCTGCCGACTCCGGGGAGAGCGAGAAGTTCATCCATGGAAGAAGGCACTTTGCCGTTATGTTCATTAAGCAGTATAGAAGCGATTTTTTTTAAAGAAGCGGCTTTGTTCCTGTAAAACCCGGCAGGATATATAAGTTTTTGAATTTCGGTTTCTTTAAGCGCGTTTAATTTCTGAGGATTATCAGCTTTTTCTAAAAGTTTTTTTGCCGCAATAACAGTAACTTCATCCTTGGTGCGCAGACTGATTATCGTAGAAACAAGCGCTGCCCAAGGCTTGCCGGCTGCCGCCGCTGATACAATTGTAACAGAAGGCTCTTCTATATTGTTGCTCTCACGCCATTTTACGAGTTTTTTAAAAATATCGTTCCATTCAACATCGGACATTATGATAATTCTTTTTTAACCAGACAAACAGCATGCGCTTCTATCGCTTTTCCTTTACCGGTACAGCCAAGCCCTTCTTTTGTTTTACCCTTTAAGAAAATATTTTCTGTAGACGTACAAAGAACATTAGAAAGGGAGCTTCTGATCTCATCCCTAAAATGCAGCACTTTTGGTTTTTCGCAGATTATAACGCAGTCAATATTTACAATTGAATACCCTAATTGTTTAATTCTTAAATAAACAATACGCAAAAGTTCCATAGAATCAGCGTTTTTGTACGAAGGATCTGACGGAGGAAACAACTCGCCGATATCAGCAATTCCGCAAGCGCCCAAAAGCGCATCCATCACAGCGTGGGCTAACACATCTCCGTCAGAGTGACCGTCTTCTCCTTTTGCGAAAGGAATTACAACACCGCCAAGGATAAAACGGCGGTCTCTTTTGAGTCTGTGAATATCATAGCCGATTCCAACTCTCATCATTGTACTAAAGCAACACCCGGCAGCGGCCTAAAAGCCTTAAAGGATAAATATTTAAACGGATGTATGTCCAAAGCGTTTGGGAACCATCCGTCTAATTCACCTGTATCAACAATATTAACGGCAGGAGTAAAGCATATTGGCAGTATTAAAGCTCTGTCCAACAAAAGCTTTTCTGCTTCGGCAAGAGTTGCAAAACGAGTTGTGCCTTCTTCTGTCATAGATCTTGCTATCAAAGCTTCATAATCCGCGTCATTAAAACCGGCATCATTCAGGTTAGAATCAGCTTTGTATAATTTAAGGAACGCATAAGGATCGGCAAAATCTCCAATCCATGTCAATGTAGCTACTGTATAATTATCTTCTTTGAGGGTATCAAAGTAAGTTTCGTACGAAATAACTTCTACGCGCACATTAAAGCCTAAAATATCTTTCCAAGCATTTGCCATTAAAGCGCCGACACGCGCTGCATCACGGGAAGGCGGCAAACGAATAACAAGATCCGGCAAACCTTCTAAACTGGAATATCCTGCTTCTATCATGAGCCTTTTTGCTTCATCGTAGTCGGGTTCTGATATACCCTTAACCTGCGGATACCCGCGGATAGGAAAAATAAAATTTTCGGCGGGAAGATAATAAGCGCTTCTTATTTCGTTCCAAGGCAGAACAAGAGCCATTGCGCGGCGGACTCTGTGATCGTCAAATGGTTTTACAGTACTGCGGATATAGTAATAATGCGTCGCAAACATTATATTAACCTGAATGCCCGAACGATCGGTTAGAGCATCCATATCAACATTACCAGCAATCCAGCGCGCTTCGCCGGAATTCCAAAGATGAGCCGCTTCTTCTCCGTTGTCAGTGAATTTAATTGTTAGTTTATTAAGCTCAACATTCGCGCGATCCCAATAATGTTGATTTTTCTGCATTACAATTATGTCATCATTTACCGAGGTTATGCGAAACGGTCCGTTAACAATAATATTAGCGTTAGACCAATCAGCAACATTAATCATCGAGCGGTGAATAGGGCTGAATGAGTGGTGGCAAAGCATAGACGGAAAAAATGACGCAGGATTATTTAATTTAACTACAAGGGTTCTTGCGTCAACAGCTCTTATCCCTACTTTATCCGGATCTTTTTCTGTGCCATTACGAAAATCGCGCGCTCCTTCTATTATGTCAAAAAAACTTGCATACGGCGCTTCCCTTTCAGGTTCTAAAAGCGAGAGCCAGCCCAAGCGGAAATTTTCTGCCTGCACAGGATCCCCGTTGCTAAAACGCGCATTGCGTCTTATAGTAAATGTCCACTCTAGTTTGTCTTCGGACAAATGCCATCTTTCTGCCATTGCCGGAACAGGTTCTAAAGTTACCGGATGATATGAAAAAAGCCCTTCGTGAATAGCTGTAATTATCTGAGCTTCGCTTGCAAAATATGATTTACGATAATCGAGGTTTACCGTGTGCCTGGAAAACACAACTGTGAGCTCGTCCATTGTCCGGTTTTCCGGACGCATTTCCGCTCTGTTGTCCGCTTCTCTGGCAGCCTGAATGCCTTGTTCCTGTACTTGAGAGGTTTGGCAGGCTGCAAACAGGATAACCGTTAATATTAAGAGAAATCTTTTTTTGATTTTATTCATACATAAAGTATAATGCAAATATACTTTATATACAACATATACAACTTATTTATTATTCGTTGTTATTATTCTGTAGTGCGAAGATGTTAAATCAAGGCCTGATTCGCGGAATCCGTCCTGAATATTTTCGTAAAGTATTGTATATATCCGCGGAACCTTACCAACTTCCTTTGTATAACAATTAATCTGATAACATGCATAAAAATCATCCAATTTAGTCTGTAAAACAAACGGCTTTGGATTCTTTTGAACATGCTCAGTTTTTAACGCCGCATTTATCAGAATATCGTGAATTGTCTGCCACGGCGTTGAATAACCAAAAGTTACCTCTGCAAATATAATTAAACCTTCCTCATCTTCGTCAGAAGATGTATTGTAATTAATAATATTGGAGCCTAAAATAAGCAGATTAGGAAAAGTAACATATTCATTTTTGTGAGTTTTAAGGCGAATGACCATAAGATTTTTTTCTACAACAAAACCGATTATATCTTTTATTTTTACTCGATCTCCTATTTTAAACGGCCGCATATACGTAATAACAAGACCCGCTACAAGATTACCGATGGCAGAAGAAGACCCAAGAGAAAAAATAATGCCGACAAAAACAGAAACTCCCCTAAAAGCCCCTGAGTCAGAGCCCGGCAAATAAGGATAAACGACAGCGACAGTAAAAGCCCATATAAGCACCTGTAATATTTTATGGGTAGGCGCAGCCCATTCTGTATAGAAACCGGGAATTTTAAGTTTACCTTTTTCTATTTGAACAGCAAAGAACTTAAGCCCCTTTAACGCATAACGGGCAACAAAAATAATAACAAAAATATAAAAGAGATTGGGTATATAATCTACAATACCGATTGCGATATTTTTTATCGGATTTAATATATAACCGAATATTACCGAAGCCAGATTACTTGTTGCCGAGAACAGGCTAAAAACGATAGGCACTGTAAGAAAAAATTGAATTGCGGTTATCAGGTATTTAAACAACCGCAAAAAATATTCGATTAATCTAATAATTTGTTTTGTAGAAAGCAGTTTGAATTTTTTTATAATGAGGGGTTTTATTTTTTCGCTTCCTGAATGTTCCAGCTTTTTTTCCAGCCGTTTAAATAAAAACCATATAAGCCAAATTAGTAAAACCTGACCTGCAATAATTGCCAGCGCGATCCCAATCCTCTGTAAAAGATTCCTGTCCTCGTTAAACTCTCTTATGTATTCTATTGCAGGCTCAATAAAAACTGCGGTAGCGGATGAAACAGCATCAACTTCGCTTTTGCTTTCTGCAGAACTTTCCTCTGCGTTTAGCAATAAGTCTCCTGCCGATACTTCCTGCGTAAAAGCTTCGGTAAGCGGAAGCATTAAAATTAAAACAATAAAAAACAGCTTCATCTTTTTCCCTCAATAAATAATAATAAATTAAAAACAGCTTGCGACAGCGCTTTCGAAAGCATCAAGCTGAGGCGGAATAAGCGCAATTGGATCACACTTCTTCCATAATTCTTTTAAGAAGTCAGGAGTTTTAATTGCTTTTCCTGTGGCTTTTTCCGCGAGATTGGCTGATCTTGCAGGATGTCCTGTAGCCAAGACTACAATATTTGTATTACCTTTCCATTTTAGTCTATCAGATGTTTCCATTGCCGCGGCAAAAGCAACAGCTGTATGAGGATCGATATATGCATTGTATTTTTTATATACATGTTCCATTGTTTCGAGGGTTGTCTCATCCGTTATAGAAGCCGGATAAACAATGTTTCGCATAACAGCGGGAGCTTCTGTATAAAATGACGCAAGCCGTTCATAATTAATCGGTACGCTGACATCCAGCGCAGGAGAATTTGTATAGATAAGCGGCTTGGGTATAAAAGGTTTACCGTGAATAAAACCGCCCATAGAATTATTTGCGTTCATTGCTGCAATAAATCCGTTTACCGGCATGCCAAATTTCCATGCATAAAGCCCTGCGATAAGGTTTCCAAAGTTTCCGGATGGCACACTAAAAACCAGATCTCCGCAGAGTTTATTTTTTAATTGAGTAAATGCATAAAGGTAATAAAAAATCTGCGGAAAAAGACGCCCCGGATTCATTGTGTTTGCGCTTGTTACATTGTAGCGTTCCGAAAAATCACGATCATTGATTGTCTCTATTACAAGACGCTGACAATCATCGAATGTCCCTTTTATTTGAATCGGAATAATGTTTCCGCCGTTTTGCACAAAACTGGATGAATCGAGACCGCGAAGCTGCCCTGACGGATACAGAAGCACAAGCAAAACGCCTTTTCTGCCTCTAAAAGCATGAGCCATGCTTACACCGGTATCCGGTCTTGCAGCAGCCAGTATCATTGCTTGTTCACCGTCTTTTAAGAATTCTTCGAGAATTGCAGACATAAAAGCAATGCCAAAATCTTTAAAGACTCCGGTTGGACCATTGTAAAGATTAAGCAGATATAAACCGTCATCTATATCAATTAATTCCGGTTTAAAATCAAATGCGCTTTCTGCAATTCTGGATGCGCAGGAAGAATTAAGCCCGCCTTCTAAAATTGACGGCGCAATGGCGGTAACAAGTTCGTTAAAAGTAGTTTTTTTGTTCATGTTTAAAAAGAATTGTCTAAAGTCAACTGTCTTACATGGCACGTATAAACCGCCGTCATCCGGCATGCAGTTTAAAACTGCATCCTTGTACGAAACAAGCGGGAACATCGACTTTGTAGAACGAAACTGCATTCTTCTCCGATACTTTTACAACAGCGAAAACGCCATTGTTACACCGATAAATACGATAGCAACAGTACAGGAAACAGTAATAACATTGTTAAAGGAAGGCCCTGCTGTATCTTTAAGAGGATCACCGACAGTATCGCCGATAACTGCCGCTTTATGAGAAGGACCGCCTTTGCCGCCAAGATTTCCTTTTTCGATGTATTTCTTTGCATTATCCCATGCTCCACCAGCGTTAAGCATAAACACTGCAAGAGTAAAACCTACAACAATAATACCCGCGAGGTATCCAACAACACCGGAAACGCCAAGCAAGATACCGGTAACAATTGGTCCAAGAATAACTAAAAAAGCTGGAGCTATCATTTCTTTTAACGCGCCTTTTGTACAGATATCTACACAGGTCGCATAGTCTGCTTTTGCTTTACCTTCCATAAGCCCTGTAATTTCTTTAAACTGGCGCCTTACTTCCTGCACGATACTTTGCGCCGCGCGTTGTACAGCAGATGTACAAAGAGCCGCAAAAAGGAATACGACAGCTGAGCCTGCAAAAAAGCCGACTAGAACAGGCGGATTAACTATAGAAAGATTAAGCGGTTCTGTCATTCTGGCTTGCGCAATATTTACATAAGAAACTAAAAGCGCAAGGCCAGTAAATGCGTTGGAAGCAATCGCAAAACCCTTCCCTGTCGCCGCAGTTGTATTGCCCAGTGAATCGAGCGCGTCTGTACGATTGCGTACTTCTTCCGGCAGATTTGCCATTTGCGCAATACCGCCGGCGTTATCTGCAACAGGACCAAATGCGTCGGTCGCAAGAATAATTGCATTTGTAGCAAGCATTGCAACCGCGGCAAGACCAATACCGTAAAGACCTGCATTATAATCCATGAGAAAACCTGCATCAAAATATCTAAAGCCGCCGGAAACAATAAAGCTGAGCATTGCGGCGCCTGATATTGTAATAATAGGACCGGCAGTTGATCTCATTCCAAGAGCAAGACCGCCGATCATCAAAGGACCAGTACCGTACACACTTGAGTTGGCAAGTTCTACAGTTGGCTTACTCGCATCGGAAGTATAATATTCTGTAAAGAGACTGACGATAAAACCGGCAAGTATACCAATAAGAACGGCGCCGTATATACCCCAGACATTTTGTACCATGGGACTTTCTGCCATACCATCAGGCGGAGCAGCGTTATTTGCAACATACATTATAAGCGGCAAGGCTGCGACAGCCGCAATTCCGCCTGCGATATAAACGCCTCTGCGGAGAGAGTTTAATAATGACTTTTGATCCAGACTTTCTTTTGACCTTACAAAAAATGTCCCAATGATAGAAGAAAGAATTCCAACTACAGATATAATGATAGGAAGCATAAACCCTGCAATACCGTAACCTGCGCCGAAACTGATCGCAATGGTCGCAACAAGCGCATTGGAATTTGATTCATGAAGGTCAGCGCCCATACCGGCAACATCACCAACATTATCACCGACATTGTCAGCTATTACAGCGGGATTCCTTGGGTCGTCTTCCGGTATACCGACTTCGACTTTACCGACAAGATCCGCGCCGACATCGGCTGCCTTGGTAAATATACCGCCGCCGACACGGGCAAAAACAGCAACAACTGCAACACCCATTCCAAAAGTTACCATTGTATAAGCGATTACATCGGGACCTTCTCCAAACACATATCTAAGAAGCATATACCACAGTGTGAGTTCTAAAACCGCAAGCCCGTTAACAATAAAACCCATTACAGACCCGGATGCAAAAGACACCCTAAGAGCCCTGTTAAGCCCCTGAGTAGCGGCGGCATGAGCTGTGCGGGAGTTGGCAAATGTCGAAATCTTCATACCGATTACCCCGCAGAACGCGGTAATAGTGCCGCCAGTTATAAAGGCAAACGGCGTATAAATAACTATAAAGCCATTTAACGCAAGAATGTATAATATTACAAACATGACTGCGAGGAAAACAGCGACTGTACTGTACTGACGCTTCATAAAAGCGTTTGCGCCTTCTCGGATAGCGCCGGCAATCCGTTTAATATCATCATTACCGTCTTCGTATTTTAATACCTTAAGCGCCTGTATAAAGGCAAAAAGAAGCGCCGCTCCGGCTCCTACATAACCAATCCAATAAAGATTTTCGATCATAAAAAACAACTCCTAATAGGCAAGTTGTTTAATCTCAGCATATTTTATAGAAAAATTCAATACCTCTATTTGTATATTCTATTTAAAAAATCGATTTAGAAACAATTCCATATCATTATTTTCAATTAAATAATAGATTCGTACTTGATTAAGCATTTATATATGAATATAATTAAAAATACAATTAAAGGAGTTCTTATCATGAAAAAAATATTATTTCTTTATCTATTGTTATTGGGAAGCATTGCATTCTTAAGCGCCCAAAATACAGAATATTTGCTTTCAAGCGAATACAAAGACGCACTAAGACAGGAATTTTACAGGCTTGTAAATGAGCACAGAAGAGCTAATGGACAGAGGGAGCTTGAAGTCCACGCAGGCTTGGAAGAATATGCGGATATCAGGGCTGCAGAACAAAGAGCAAGGTTTGGGCACACCAGACCTGACGGCACTCCTGCGGGAAGCGGCTGGTATAATTCCCGGAATATTATGAACACCAGATTTGCCGAAAATGCTATCAGTGTACATAGATTAAATTCAAATCCCGCTATTGCCGCTAATTATATTTTTACAAGATGGAAAAATTCTGCAGGACACAATAGACATATGCTTTATAATTTTTCGGCGCCCATACAAATGGCTTTAGGAATTGTTCCAATGCTTGAATCAAACGGACGGGATGTTTCGTCAGGTGCAATCTGGGCAACCGGTTTTGACGAATTTATCGGCGTGTTCCCGGACAACCTTACAGCTATAGGGCAAAACGCATATTTTAATTCTCTTTTTACAAGAGTAGTTATACCGTCAACCGTAACCTCAATTGGCCATGGCGGATTTGATGCTTGTAGATTTCTTGGCAGTTTAACCATACCTGCCAGTGTTACCCGAATAGATGCCCGCGCATTTAACCGCTGTGATGAACTTGATAGTGTTACATTTGAAGGCATAATCGATGCAAATAATTTTAGTTCCAACCTTTCCTTCCCAGGAGATTTAAGAAGTAAATATCTTGCAGGAGGTCCGGGTACATACACGCGTCAAAGAGGTTCCAATATATGGACAAAACAATAAAGGGGTTTTAAGTTCTGTATATCACCATACAGAAGAACAACCTATCCAAATCTCATTACTCTGTGATATTAAAATATCGTTAAAATATATTTTTAGACAAAATACTTCATCGCTTTTATCGATAAACGGACTGTTTACATCATCGCCCCAGTCATAATCTGTAGGAATGTTTATTTTAATATTTTTCTGTCTCATTTCAAATTCCATGCCGGATATTTTTATTAATTCTCTGCTTTCGGGAAATCTTATCCAATATAATTCTGCTCTAATTACAGCTGAACCATTTATTTCTGTATTAGAACTAATTGTTATTATAATATCTTCTCCGCAATAGAAAAATTCTCCGCTGTAATTTACAGTAAAATTAGAATTATACTCTTCGCTTACAGCATTTTTAGAAAATAATAAAAGAAGAGCAATTAAAATTAAAAATGCAAAAATACTGATTTTTATTTTCATAAATTACCTCAAAAGTGTTTCCAGCTTTATTACGGTTAAACTGCCGTCTAATCCCGATGATTGCAGTAAATATACATGTTCCTTTCCGTCGGCAGTTCTAAAAGACACCGCTTCTGCGGGAATTCCTTGCGGAACATAAGTCGAATATTCTAATGCGGTTTTAAACGAAAGAACATCAACCGAAAAGATTATTCTCTCTGTAAAGAAATTAAAATTTTCATCGGAGCCGATTGCCAATATTTTAAATTCAAATAAATCAATATTGGAATAAAAATACACTTGTTCTAAACCGCTGCCTATGTACATTATTTCTCTGTCCCTAAGATGATCTATATAAACATCTCGATAATAACCGGCATAAAATTCAAATGCATTTGTGTTGTCCTGTCCTGTATAAAACCGCTCAATTTCTGAATTATAAATCCTCCTGTCTGCTTCTGATAATCTATTAACTGCTTCTGTAAGCAAACTCAGTTCTTCTGCAGCGGCTGGATCTTTATTGTCCCTTCCTTCGATCTGTAAAATTAAATACATAGCCAGTTTTGATAATAATATCGGATCATTAACATTGATAAAAGAAACACCGGGATATTCTATTAGTAAAATGGGAGCTGTTCCTCCTTCTTCGGGATCTGCGTTATTTGCATTTATAGAAAAATACCGTCTTTGGTTATTTTTGTCCAAAAATGATATTCCGGCATGGGGCATTGTACCGATTTCCATCCAATTAACAACAAACGGGTGCTCGGGCAATAATTCATCAATTTGAAATTTAACTCGATGTTCAACAATACGAATAATATCATGATCAAAATATAATTGCAGCGCTGTATATTTAAAATCACGCAATGTATCATTTGCAGTAAAAATAATTTTTTGCTCTTTAGGAGCTTCCTTGTCATCAAATTCAATAAATGAATTGTATTGGCTTATTATTTTTGGCATTAGCAATGTGATTCTTAATCTTTCTTGGGTAGGCGTAACAAACCAAGCGTCATTGTAATAATTCTGCTCCTTCTTTACATTGCAAGAGAATAATAATATAGAAATAAATAAAAAACTAAAAAAATAACGTATTGGCGTCATAATTTCTCCTAAATAATATTATACAGTATTCTCTAATTTTTATCCAATACCCCAAGAAGCAATAACCTGTCAGGGCTGGAAAATAATAATTTCTTCTCATATTTATTAATAGCTGCAATATAATAATTTACCTGCCTATTATCAATATAAGGCAATCCAATGCTATATAAAGGCGGCTCCGAAATATACCAATCAGAATAAATAATTCTATTATTATCGATATTTAAATAATCAAAATAATAATTCTCATTATAAGGTAATATTGAATAAGTATTATCTTCCAAATTATAGATATTAAGATTAATATCATCTAAAACAATTGTTTTAACAAAATCTTGATCTATGTTTATTTCAACTTTATTATATTTATCGTATAATAATAAATTATTAATAATAGAAAAGTTTCTAACATGCTCATCTATTAGATATATTAAATTCTCTGTAATATCATACCTAAATAATCTCTTTTGAATAATATCATAATTATCTCTGTACCCGGTAAATATTATAGAATCATTATAAACAAAAATATCAGACGCATAAATTTGATCTTCTTCCGGAAGCAGTATATTAAAGTTTATAATTGTTTCATCTTTAGTAAGCAAGTTATATAAAATAATATAATTAAATTCTTTATTATGTCCTTGGTTTGACTGCTCGATGAGATTTGTTAAAAATAATTCATTATCATTAATAAAAAAGTTAAAATAAAATAAATTTGCGCGATGAGGCGTATTTGTTTTAAATATTTCTGTAATATTAAAATCGTCTATATTAATTTTATATATTGTTGTCAGTCTGCCGCTGCTACTCCAGCTTTTTTCCATTAAATACACATTTATATCATTATTTTTATAATGCCATTTATATGAAAATCCCTGATTATTAATACCGCCGCCTCTCAGTATTTCCATTTTTAGCCTGTGTTTTTTTTCTATATTTCCTGTTTTAATATCCATAATGCAGATTTCATTTGTGTTATAATTAAAATAAATTAAATGCTTATTTATACTACTTATATCTTTACATGCAGTTACAGCGAAAACAAATACTAAAATAAATATTATTTTCTGTATATTTTTCATTTATTTATAATTAACTTCTATTCCTAATTGATTTTGACAAGACGGGACAACCCACATCATTAATGCCATTTCTAAAACACCTCTGCAAAGACCTTTAAAACCGTATTTTTTTTGTTCTCTGCTTTTTATATAATTATTTATAACTTCAATTGCGTCATTATAATCTTCATCCAGGATATTAATACTTGAATTATTATAATTTGGACAATGAATAACGGGGTACACTTTCATTAAATGTTCAAATTCAATGTAATAAGGGATATTTTCTGAAATAAAAAATGACTTGATCATCATTAAATCAAACGGAGAATAGATTCTTAATAATTTATATGATTTGCTTCCTTCTCTGATTTTTTGGAAGTATATATTTTCAATTTCATTATAATCTAATACTTCTTTTTCTTTATTCTTATTATTTTTAATAAGGCATATAATAATAAAATAAACAAATAAGAATATAAATCCAAATACAAAAAATCCGTCAAAATTCATTTAAATAAAGTGTATATTAAAAATTAGTTTTGGTCAAGATATTTTATCTTCATGCTTATCTGCCAAACAATAAATTTAATTTCTCTGCCAACAGAGCTGCCTGCAGTGTGTATATTTCATCTTCTGCTTCTTCAATATCTTTATCAGATAATATTTGGCGCTTTTTTATTAAGCTTGAGTATAATCTGTCAGATGCAATTATAGCGGTTGTCTGGTTGTCAATCAATGTAAATTCTATATCTGATTCAAATTTAAACTCACCTCTAACCCATTGAGAAAAAGTCATCGATCTATTTGAGCGATTGTAGAAAATTACAGTGTATTCACATAAACTTCTTATTCCTAAATCCTGTATAATATCAAAGGTTAATCTCTGCGGAATAAATATCCTTGGTATCGGAACAAACTTTTCTACATTATTAATGTTTCTTCCTTGAGCCATAATATAATATGGAAGCCCTGCATTATTTGAACTGCGGGTATTAAATGTCTGCAAAAATACAACAGCTATTGACACTGTGTTTTGAGGGGGAAACCTTGTTGCTAAAATACTGTTTATTTGTTCCTGAGTCAGTCCTCTTTCGGAAATTGTTATATTGGACTGAGCAAAATCACTTTCTCTTTGAGAAAAACTATCATACGAGCTATACGTAGAACAGCCAAAAAATAATATAGAAATAATTAATAAAACCCAAATTCTCTTAGCCATTTTATTCTCCTTCAATATAATAATATAGAATATATCAAATTATTTAACTCTTGTCAACGGTTGATTAGAAATAAACAACATTGTATACTAATCACATGAAAAAGAAAATAACATCTGTATTATTATTTATAGTATCAATATTAATACCGGCTTTGGCGTTTTCGTTTGAGCCTCTTTACGGCAAACCTGCAAAAATGCAGATAACATTTATAAACCAAACCGGCAATAATGTAAAAGTATACTTAAATAACCAAGACGAGTATACAATAATAAATCAAAATGAAACTTTCGAAAGTGATGCCTTATCAATGGATTTCGAAAACACATATCCTTTATACATAGCTGTCGAACGCAATGACGATATAAAAAGATACTATGCTTTTGAACGTCCGGAGTTTAATAATATCTGGGAATATCACTATTATGTAATTATAAACCCCGATGAATATATTAACCGCATGTATGGTATAAATATTTTTAGTAAAGAATTCTATCTTACAGAATTAAGTCTGCCTGATTCACAAAGAACAGGATATAGAAGCATAACACGCGATTGGAGGTTTTTTGATCCTGTTAATCAAAATTCAAGATGTAATCTGGAAATTATAATAATAAATAGTACAGGAAAAATGCAAAAAGTAACATATAGAGACCATGAAAGAGAAATAATTTTTGAATTAGCTTCGGGAGAAGCAAGATTGATTACTATCTTTAATCCAATATTTCTGCAAAAAAACAGTTTCGAAGGCGAAGAGTACCTGTATTACAATATAGAACCCGAAAACTATTATATCCCTTCACCGTTTTCAATGGGGGTAATAAGAATGGAAAAAGGTATTCAAATTAGAAGGATGAGAGAAGGATTAGGCGGTGTAATTTTGTTTGGATATCTATAAAAAAAATAGTGACAAAACCGTATGTCTATGATACAATCACATCATGAATGCAGGATTTTATTCACTCGGCGCAGCCGAAGAAGTAACAGGTTCCAAGCATGTGCTTGAGATTGACGGGCTTTCGTATCTGATTGATTGCGGCGCTTTTCAGGGCTCCAGAGCCGA
>Ga0123356_10000250_pt1 | contig 61742 bp, 41 predicted proteins | sample TergutEmb28metaG_2_FD_92546 | JGI IMG/M metagenome (GOLD analysis project Ga0123356, IMG submission 92546) | Embiratermes neotenicus P3 segment gut microbial communities from Petit-Saut dam, French Guiana - Emb289 P3 | ecosystem: Host-associated > Arthropoda: Insects > Digestive system > Gut ...
AGCACTCCCAGCTGTTGCTGGCGAGGCGAAACCCTGCGTCCTGCAGCAGCGTGTTGCCCCAGTAGTCGCCGCGTGTACCCGTCGGCGCGTCCCTAAACGAGTGCATCTGCACCCAATACGTGTACAGGTCCATCGGGGGATTGGTGGCCCCGATCGGCTCCAGGCCAATGGAGTACAGGTCGTCGCCGCGCGGCCGCGAGCCGGCTCGCGGATATGGACACTCGAGTGGAGGATTGCAGCCGCCGATCCATAGACCGGCGTGATGATAGGGTCCGCTACCGACGTATTTGATGTAGTAGCGGAAATACAGCTCGTCGTAGCCGGCGCCAAAGCTCTTGTAGAGATCGGTGGCAGGGTGGGTCCCGCCGGCGGTGAACTGCATCGCCTGGCTGCCCGGACTGTTGGGCGGTTGATCGGTGACCAGCGCCATACCGGCGCTATTCTTGTTGTCACTATAGCGCACTACGACCGCCGCCACGCTGCCCTCCGAGAAATCCTCGTAGAACACGACCGCAGGATCAGAGCCCATTCCAACATCCCCTGGATGCTTCTCTGACAGCGTGGGGGTGCTTGATACTACGGGTGATGCGCGGAGCGGCGGTGCCGGTGACGGAGTGGCTGATGCGTACACTGGGAGGCCAAGCGTGAGAAGAACGCACCAACTTGTACAGGACGCCCTCGCCGGAGGCTCTGAAGGCGGCCTCTGTACCCCCGACGAGCAGTATCGAGTATCCGTGTGCACGCAGAACCCACGGTGAGGCTCTCGGCTCACGGCCGCGCCGAGGCCGCATGCGTCACCGTTGAGTTCACTCGCCATAGCAAGAACGCCTCCCGGCGCACCGCGCGTGCGCCGTACAAGAATATTTCCATCTCCCGGGCGGGCCTTGCTTCTTCGGTCGCTCCGGGCCAGGCATGCGGGCTTCGGCGTCTCACAATCGAGCACCGCGGTCGGACGTGGGCCACCACAGAACGATTGCCACACAGGTCACGAGAGGGTAGCTTTTAGCGACGGCAATTCGCTAGCCTTGCGGGTACGACTGCCGGTACGGGCGATATCCGAATCGCATTCATTAATTGATCTCCTTGGTGCCGCCTGGCTCCACCAATATAATCAACGGTTTCCACGTCAAGGCTCGATTGAGACTGATCCGTGTCCCCATCGTCTAGAGGCCTAGGACATCGCCCTTTCACGGCGGTAACAGGGGTTCGAATCCCCTTGGGGACGCCAATAAAATCAAAATGTTATACGCCGCAACGCCTCCACAGGACTGATCGGGTAACTCTTGGGTAAGTTTCATGGCCAGCGGTGCCTGCGCGGTCAAGGGTAGATACCGGTCAAGGATAGATACCGGATACCGGGATACCGGGCAGTGGTTTGCGCGGAGCGGTGATCGAGGACACTGCCGGTGACGAACAGCGTCTCCCCGCCCATCACGGCGTAGCAGGCATGGTTGTGCCGCATGTCGTGAAGGCGCGCATGCGTCCGGCAGTCCCGCATCGCCTCGGATCGCCTGCCACACAGCCCAAGAGAGGGGTCGGAAGTGCGAGGGGGTGGCGCGGGGCGGCAAACACGCACGGAGAATCACACAGGGGCTGGCTCTTGAGGGAAGGGGGCCGCTGTCGAGTCGCGGCCGATGAAGCGAGCGAGGCGCTAGCGAAGCACATCGCTGGCCTGATTGAGCGCTTTATAGACCGCGTAATCTCATTGTCTCATTGTCGGCGATGGTCTGGAGAGCATTCCACTTCGTGATCCAGCACAAAGCGACGCTCCAGAAATCTCCATACACCCTCTCGTTTCTGGAAGCGATCCAGATAGCGGCCTACGCTCAGCACGTCCCGCTCGGTAGAGTGCCCGGCTCCTGAATCGCTGCGAATGCGCGCAACTGCGACGACATATGATTCACCCGTGGCCTCACTCCCACTGATGTGAAACCGCTCATTTGTGACTGCGTGGAACGTGACCTTTGCAAAGCGATGGACCCAGTTGACGAACTCGCGCGCAAAAAATTCGGGATTGCCGCGCAATGCGCCCGAATCTATCACGCCATCAGGATAGAACAGATCGCGCAGAGCCGCTCCGTCACATCGATCCACCGCGTGAGTGTAATCAACGCACAGCTCGTGCAAGTTCTGCTTGATGAGAAGTTCTTCTAGGTTTCGCTGTTGCGCAGTGGATCTCATGAAACAATGTACACTGGGGTGAGACACGGCATGTGCACAGGGGACGACATGTTTGATCTGACCGGCAGGACGGCACTGATAACGGGAGCCTCGAGCGGCTTCGGGGCGCATTTCACGCAGGTCCTCGGCCGCGCAAACGCGTGCCTGTATGTGGCTGCGCGACGTACGGAGCAGTTGCAACGCATGGCGGCCGCACTGCCCGAGCAACTGCGCGCCAGGGTAACCATCATCACCATGGATGTCTCGAGCTCGGCGTCTGTCACGCAGGCTCTCGCATCCATCGCCGACTTGGATATCGTGGTCAACAATGCCGGCATAGTGCGCAATGCCCTCGCACTCGAGCAGTCCGAGGAAGACTGGGATCGTGTCCTGGATACTAACCTCAAAGGCGCTTTCCTCGTGAGCCAGGCGGCGGCGAAGATAATGTCAAGACGCAAGCGCAGTGGGTCAATCATCAACATCGCCTCGATAATGGGTCTTCGACAGTCATCGACGGTGCTTCCGTATGCGGTGTCCAAAGCCGGTCTCATTCAGTTGACCAAGGTACTTGCCCTGGAATTTGCTCGATTCAACATCCGGGTCAATGCGCTGGCGCCCGGTTACTTTCACACGGAGCTCAACAGCAAGTTCTGGGACTCTCGGGCCGGGGATGCACTGGTGAGTCGCATTCCCCAACGTCGCCTGGGGCAATTGGCTGATCTGGATGGACCGTTGCTGCTGCTTGCATCCGAGGCGTCACGCTACATGACGGGAGCAGTTCTGGTGGTCGATGGAGGGCACCTCGTCAGCGGGCTTTGATGTCTGCATTAGAGCAGCTGCTAAGTGGGCTCAACACTACCCGATGGAGTAGTGCAGCCAAGACTGACGCGCTGGTAGAAGCGAGGATAAGAGGAAAGTTGGTGATGCCGTCGCTGGCCAACAAGACGATTTTCATCACTGGCGCGAGCCGTGGCATCGGGAAGGCAATCGCTCTACGGGCGGCGCGCGACGGTGCAAACGTAGTCGTCGCTGCCAAGACCGTCGATCCACATTACAAGCTGCAGGGAACCATCCACGAGGCAGCTCGGGAGATCGAAGCGGCCGGCGGGCGTGCTCTGGCCGTTCAGGTCGACATTCGATCGGAAGTGCAGGTAAGGGCTGCCGTTGAAGCTGCCGTAGGTCGCTTCGGCGGAATAGACATTCTGGTCAACAATGCCAGTGCGATTAGCCTGACGGGCACGCTGGAAACATCCACCAAGAAATTCGACCTGATGATGGGTGTGAACGCTCGTGGCACTTTCGTATGTTCACAGGCATGTCTGCCGCACCTCCTGGCCGCGTCGAATCCGCATATTCTCACCGTTGCGCCGCCGCCTGACATAGCGCCGAGATGGTTTGCGCCACATGGCGCCTACACGCTTGCCAAGATGGGTATGAGCCTGCTTTCGCTCGGGATGGCCGAAGAGTTTCGCGGGCGCGGTGTCGCCGTCAATTGCCTGTGGCCACGAACCTTGATTGCCACGGCTGCGCTTGGAGCCATTGACATCGGCAGCGCGTCGGAGGCTCGCAAGCCCGAAATCATGGCCGATGCTGCACATGCCATCCTCTGCCGCGATAGCCGCAAAACCACCGGACAGTTTTTTATCGATGAGGATGTCCTCCGGTCCGCCGGTTGTGAGTCGTTCGATCACTATGCGATGACCCCGGGCGCCACCCCGAAAACGGACATATTCCTGCCGGATTGAGCGGGCGGCTCAGGCATCCCCTGGTTCCTGCCGCAGATAACGCCATGCGGCTTCAACTCGGTTCGCGGGCGTAATAGAGTTAGGGTAGGGTGGTTGTCGATGTCGAATGGTAGGTTCGCATTGATGCGGGGCGCATGCTGCAATGACCGTAGAAGAGAGCTGGTCGGCAGTCTTCTCGTATAAGCTGGTTCCACCCGCGCCTGTGGCCGGAGCCGTGAGGCGGAACGAGATTCTCGACCGGGTTGCGGGTAATCCTCGGGCGACACTGGTCTTACTGCAAGCACCTGCAGGCCACGGCAAGTCCACCACGCTGCAACAGCTCAAAGACGGTGCCGATGCTGCCGGCGTGCTCACCGGCTGGCTGACGCTGGATTCTGGCGACAACGACCCGCTACGGTTCTTTTTGCACTTTCAATCGCTCTTGAAGCGCATCGCTGGGGACGGTGCCGATCGCCTGCCCGATCGGGATATCGTGAGCTTTCCTAATCGGTCCGATTGGCTGGTCGAGACGCTCGCTGCCATCGGTCAACCGGTCGCATTGTTTCTCGATGAATTCCAGACGATCAAGGATAAGAGCGTACTGAACTTCTTTCGAGCGGTCATCGAGCGAGCACCAGAAGACTTACGCGTGTTCATAGGCTCGCGCTCGTTACCCGATATTGGCCTCGCCAAGCTGGTTGTCAGCAACCGCGCGCTGGTTCTGCACGGCGACGATCTCCGTTTCAGTCCGCAGGAGGTGGAGAGGTTTTTCCGTGCAGCCGTCGAGCTTGGAGTGGATCTCGATGAGATCGACGCGATCTATCGACGCACGGAAGGCTGGCCTGCGGCGCTCCAGCTCTTCAGGCTCACGCTCGGCAGTCCGCATGTGCGGCGTTCACTAGGTAACGAAGATCATTGGGCTCCACGGGAGCTCGCCGAATACCTCGCCGAGAATGTATTGGCACTGCAATCTCCGCGCATCCAACACTTCCTGCTGCACACCGCGGAGCTCACGCGCCTGCATCCGTCTCTATGCGACAGTGTGCTGGATCGTAGCGATTCGAAGGATGTTCTGTTACATCTGGAAAGGTCCGGGATGTTCTTACGCTGCGTCGATCCGCAGGAAGGCTGGTACAAGTATCATACGCTTTTCTCGTCGATACTCGCGCATCAACAACGCGCTGCCAATGCAACAGAGGTGGAGGAGGTACATCGACGCGCCGCGCGGTGGTATATGGGGCGACGTCTGTTGGAGGATACGGTCCACCACGCAACGGTGTGCGGCGACTGGGCTCTTGCGGCGGATGCCTTGAATGTCTGGTCGTCGGACCTCGTCGCCGGCGCGCATCTGCGAACTCTCGAGACGTGGAGTGAACGCCTGCCATTCGATGAGATAGTGGCGCGGCCTGACTTGGCCATCAAATGCGCCTACGCGCTCATTTTCCTCAGGCGGCGGCAACGCGCCAAGCCGCTCTTGCAGTTTCTGCAGCAGCGCTCCGGTACCGGCAATGTCCTCGAGACGACTGATCCAAACATCATTCTGGCCATCGAGGCGGTCTCCTCCGACGACATTCCGCGGGCAGTGCGTGTAAGCGACGAGGTACCTCTGCACAGAGTCGACGCCCGCGGCTTTGCGGCTTTCGAGCTCGGAGCGGCGGCAAACCTGCGCGGCTATTGCGCACTGGCTGCGCAGGAGTATGAGTCCGCGCAGCGCTATCTAGCTCTGGCCATGCGACACAACGAGCATGTGCGGGCTGCCTTCAGTCATGGCTACACCGTTGCAGTGGATGCGGTCTCATTGCTGCTGGCAGGATCTCTGCAAGAGTCTCTGGCGCGATTCCGTGCAGAGTTGTCCGAGCGGCCGGCCATCGACAAGTCATTCGCCCCGGCGGCACTCTTGTCTTGCTACGTGTGGGCGCTGTATGAGGCCAACGAGCTCGAGACTGCCGAGCAGGTATTCCAACAGAGCTACGAGATCATCAGCGATTCGACTCTGATGGATTTTCTGACCGTGGCGTTCCTGTCCAGTGCCCGAGTGCACGATGCGCGAGCCCGTGGCGCGAAGGCCGAAGCGCTGCTCGAGGAAGGGGAGGCTATCGGCCGAAAGACAGGCTGGACCCGTCTGGTGGATGCGGTGAAATGGGAGAGGGTCCGGCGCGCGTTGTTGCGGGGTGCGGTGGATCTCGCCGGCGCCATCGCCGAGAGTGCATCTTGCGATCGTCATATGCCACCCGAATGGATCTCGTTCGCGAGCGACGTGGAGGACCGCGAGTTCGGCGAGATTCGACTCGCGCTCGCTCGCGGGCAGCTCGACCATGCCGCCGATATCATCCAGTCTGAGCTGAAACGCCAGCGTGGGCGCATACTGCGACAGATCAAGCTGCAGCTCTTGAGCGCCGTTCACGCCATGCGCGCCGGGCACCGGGCAGCGCAGAAGCGACATCTGGCAGTCGGCCTGCGATTGGCGCGAGAAGGGGGCTTCGTTCGAGCAGTCTTGGACGAAGGCGAATCGGTTCTTCAGATGCTGCACGAGCGCTATCAGGAGTTACAGGAGCGGGATCGGTCGGCCGCAGCGCCGGATCCGGATCGTCAGTTCCTGGAGGCGCTGTTGCGTGCAGCCGGGTCGGAGCCCGGCCAGCTCTCGGGCGCGTTGCACATCACCCTGCAGCCATTGACCGAGCGGGAGCGTGAGATACTGGTGCTACTTGGTAACGGCACCTCCAATAAAGACATGGCCAACCGCTTGTACGTCTCCGAAAACACCGTCAAGTTCCATCTGAAAAACATCTACGCCAAGTTGTCAGTCACCTCACGTGTGCAGGCAATCGCCTCCGCCCGCCGGATAGGTATCATCCACTGAGCGCCATTGAGTCGGGCGCCAGGACACTACCCATTAGTGTAGTGCAAGAACTGCGGGAGAGAGGCTGAATAGCGCCAACCCAAGAGACCCGCACGGGTCCGAGGCTATAGATGAGCAATCCACAGCGAATGCTGGGTTTCTACGAGGGTATTCTCCGTTGCATGCTCTGGGAGCAGGGCCTGCTGGACATGCAGGCGGAGGGGCGCATCTCCGGTTTCTACCACGCCGGCCGCGGGCAGGAGGGCGTCCAGGTGGGTGCAATTGCGGCCATGCGGCCGGAAGATTACCTGTTGTATGCACACAGGGGCTGCGGCTATATGGTTGCCCGCGGAATGCCCATGGATGTCTTGTACTCGGACTTCCTCGGTCTAACTCAGGGCTCAACGCGCGGGCTGGGCGCCGGCATCGTTCACATCGCATGGCCTGAACTGGGAATTCTCGGTCAGAGCGGTACCCTCGGCGGATCGTTCGCCATCGCTGTCGGGGCGGCGTTGTCGGCCAGGGTCCGCGACGAGCGAAGAGTGACTGTATGCTTTTTTGGTGACGGTACATCCAATCGCGGGACATTTCACGAGGCCGCCAATGCTGCTGGTGTCTGGAAGCTGCCTGTCGTCTGGCTGTGCGAGAACAACGGCTGGGCGGTGTCTACTACGTTCAAAGAGAGTTGCGCTGTAGCCAGTATTGCCCAGCGCGCGGCCTCCTATGGCATGCCCGGAGTGGTCGTGGATGGTCAGGACCCTGTCGCTGTGTATGAAGCAGCCCGTATAGCAGTCGACCGGGCGCGCGGCGGAGGCGGTCCAACGCTGATCGAGGCCATGACTTGTCGATTCAGAGGTCATTACGAGGGTGACTCTCAGGAATATCGTGATCGGTTGGAACTGGAGGAATTACGCAGGGGACGCGATCCACTAGATGTCATCACGGCTCGCATCCGCGCGGTGCTTCCCGATGCCGACCGTCGCCTGGACGAGATCCGGGCCCGCGTGACCGCTGAAGTGTCTGTCGCTGCTCAGAAGGCCAAGGCCGGCACACCACCGCAGAAGCCCCGGGTTTTTGAGTACGTCTACGCATGAGGAGCGATCGGTGACACGCACCATTACATACTCGCAGGCGGTAACCGAAGCACTCGAAGAAGAGCTGGAGCGTGACCCAACTGTGTTCTTCATGGGTGAGGACATTGCCTTCGGGGGCGTGTTTGGTTTTGCCAAAGGCCTCCAGAAGCGTTTCGGCAGCAAACGTGTTTTCAATACTCCGATTTCCGAAACGTTGATCGCCGGTGCTGGTGTCGGCGCGGCGATTACGGGTACGCGGCCCGTGGTGGAGCTGCAGTTCGCCGATTTCGTGAGTATTGCGATGGATGAGATCTATAACAAGGCCGCGAAGTGGCGCTACATGCATGGCGGGCAGTTCAGCGTGCCGTTGGTCATCCTGGCTCCGGAAGGTGCGATCGGCGGGGTAGGCCCAGAGCATTCGCAATGCCCTGAAGCTTTGTTCTGGTCGGCGCCGGGGTTGTATGTCGTCACTCCCAGCACTCCCGCCGACATGAAGGGCCTTCTGAAGAGTGCGATTCGCGATCCCAACCCCGTGCTGGTGATGCCACACAAGGCGTTGCTCAATAGCAGCGGCGCAGTTCCGGATGGCGACCACATCGTGCCCCTGGGGCAGGCAAATGTATGCAGACCAGGCGCGGATGTCACAGTCGTCGCGTGGTCGGCAATGGTTCTCAAGGCTCTGGAGGCTGCGAGCCGGCTCGCGGGGCAGATCGACGTCGAGGTTATCGACCCGCGTGGTGTGCGACCGTTCGACTTTGCTACGCTGTTGGAATCGGTCCGCAAGACGGGCCGGCTGGTGATTGCACATGAAGCGCCCGTGGTCGGCGGTCCCGGCGGCGAGGTGGCCGCGTACGTGGCCGAGAAGGCTCTTATGCATCTGGAAGCGCCGATCCGTAGGGTGGGGGCGGCGGATGTGCCGATTCCGCAGAGCTCGCTGCTGGAGCCCTGGGTGCTCCCACAGGTAGAGGACATCGTGGATGCCGTCCGGTCGGTAACCAACGCAACGGTGGCGGCAGCCTAATGTTCTGTATTCAGCTGGCCCGTCAGGGGCAGACCATGGAGCAGGGCACGATCGTCGAGTGGAAAAAGACGGAAGGCGATGATCTGGTCGTCGGCGAAGCGCTTTACGACATAGAAACCGAGAAAGCTATCGTTCCCGTTGAAACCACCCGTCCGGGCAGGCTGCTTAAGGTGCTGGTAGGCCCCGGTGAAACCGTCGCCGTGGGCACGGTGTTGGCTCTGGCTGCCGGTCCAGGAGAAGAGATTTCGGACGCACAGCTTGAGCGGGCGATCAGAACGGGTGAGCTGACCGACGATTCCTCGGTATCACGGACATCACAGCAGCACAAAGCGAGCTCAGCGACGGAGAAATCGGGTACGGACACACTGCCATCCGCTCCCTCGCCGAGACCTGCTGCTGTGCCCAAAGCACGCGCACTCGCGCGAGAGTTGGGCGTCAACCTGGCCTGTCTCAGTGGCTCCGGGGAAAACGGCATCATCCTGCCCGACGATGTTCGTCGGGCGGCGCGCGCTGGCTCAACAGCGACCCCAAGCGCAGGTGTCCGCCGAGTACCGCTGAGTCCTATCGCACGCACGACGATTGCGGCTCTTGAGCGTGCTTGGCAAACGCCTCAATTCACCCAAGGCATCCTGGTCGATGGTACCGGCCTGCAGCGGGCGAAAGCAGCCAGTCAGGCTAAGCTGTCGTATATGGATTTCTTCCTGAATGCGATTCTCCGTGCGGCACAAGCTGTGCCCGAAGTCCTCGCGCGGATTGTTGACAACGAGATCGTCTACTCCAATTCCATCGACATCAGTATCGCCACTGCCACCGATGCCGGGCTCCTGATCCCTGTTCTGCGTGACGCCGGAGCACACTCGATCCAACAGCGTGCCAGCCTATGGCAAGGACTGGTAGAGCGTGCCCGTGCAGGTCGTCTGACTCCCCAGGAGGCGTCCGGAGGCATAGTAGCACTATCGAATTTGGGTACGCGGAGTGTTGACTACGGCACGCCATTGTTGCCGTATGGTCATTCCGCCATTGTTTTCGTGGGAGCCATAGCCAACCGTCCACTGGTCGTCGAGGGAAGAGTCGAGGTTCGGCCCTCGCTCCATGTGGCTGTCACCTACGATCATCGTGTCGTCGATGGAGTATTGGGAGCACGCTTCACGGGTGCGATCAACGAGGCACTCCTCTCTCCCTGAACATGATTATAGTACCGAAGGCGTCAGGCGCCGTCGGCATTGAGACGGTCGGTGGCAAGGCTATCTCGTTGTTCGCGCTGACGCGGCGTGGCTTTCGTGTCCCGCGCTTCATCGTGATCAGCGCGGATGCCTACCGATCCAGCGTGTCCGGCAAAGTTAGCCCGCAGCTCCGGGCGCAATTGCGCGTTGCGCTCGCGTCCATCGATGGGCTCGACCAGGAGTATGCAGTCCGATCATCCGGGCTTGCCGAGGACTCAGCGGATTTTTCATATGCTGGTGTGTTCGAGACAGTTCTCGGTGTTAGGGGCGAGGACGCGATCGTAAGCGCCGTCGAGCATTGCTGGGCCTCCCATAGAGGCAGCATAGCGGAGGCCTATCGCGCACAGCGTGGAGTCGTGGAAGACTCCTCGATGGCCGTTGTCGTCCAGCGCTTGGTACGCGCTGAGTGGGCGGGCGTGAGTTTCTCAGCCGATCCGCTCACGCAGGCGTTGTCTGTGTGCGTCATCAACTCGTCGCAGGGTCTGGGTGAAGACCTGATGTCCGGCCGGGTGAATCCCGAGGAGATCAGGATCGAGAGTGCCACCGGGCGGATTCTGGATCACCGTGTCCCAGCGGGAACGACGCCTCTTCCCGGTAAGTTTCGAGACGAGGTGTTGCGTCAGACCCGGGCGGCGGCCGAGGCATTCGGATTTCCGCAGGACCTAGAGTGGGCCATCGAAGGAGACGAGCTGTTTCAACTGCAAAGCCGTCCGATCACGACATTGACGGCGGTCTTTCACAACCGGGCTCTGGAGCCGTGGGAAGGGCAAGGAAGCCCCGATGCCGCAGATCGAGTTTGGACCCGTGCATACGCCGATGAAGTCTGGGCGCCCCCCCTGACGCCTCTATTCTATGACGTTCAGAATCTGACCACCGTAACGCGTCAGCAGATAGCCAACGGTGGTGATTTGGCGCCAATCCCCGTCGACATCTTCAAGTACTTCAGAGCGGCGGCATACATGGATGTCGCGGTGTTGGAGCGTCTGTATGCAACACTGCCGCCGGTAGCCAGGCGCCCGTCATTGTTCATGCTGCTCTCGCCCGAGATGCGGCCGAAACTGTCAGCCGCGCCCTGGAACTGGCGCGGTACTCTGCGCCGGCTCTGGCAGTTTGAAGTACGCGACGGGCGAACCATGGGTTTGAGCCGCAACTACCGCTTCCTGCAACGAGCGTGGCCTGAGTTTCTGCGCGAAGCGCGCCGGCTGGCGGACGTCGACCTGTGTACGCTAGATACCGCTCAACTCGATGGTTTTCTCCGCAACGTGTGGTCGCTGGCTTTGACTGTCGCCCCGCAGTGCGAGGTTGCCGTGCTTTATTACTCGCACGATGTGCGTCTGCTGCTGACCGGCCTGTTGGAGCGTTGGCTCGGCGACGGCGCAGAGAAGTTGTATGCCGAAGTCTCCTCTGGTCTCGAGAACAGTGAGACCGTGCGGGAAACGGAAGCCATCTGGGAGATTGCCCGCGCGATACGCGAGGCCGGTCCGCGAGTACGTGCGTTTGCGGAAGCGGGTAGCTGGGAGATGTTCCAGGCCGAGGCGGGCAATCCTGCGGTCGATTCCATCGTGCAGCTTTTCAGCGCCTTCCTGCGGGAGCATCGGCACCGCGGCGCCAACTACAAGGACATGATCTATCCGCGTTGGGGCGACGACCCGAATCTCCTCTGGGCGCATGTCAAGGCTTTCCTGACATCAGAAGCTCAACGGCCCTCCGAGGTGAATAGTCGAAGTGGACAGCGCCGCCGCCGGGCGCAGGCGGCGGCTACTGCCGCGGTGCGTGGGCAGTGGCTGGGTCTCAAGGGCTACATTCTGAAGCGACTGTTGCGCTTCAATGAAATCTATTCGAGCCTGCGGGACAATCATCGCTTCTACTACGATTATATCTGGTGGCTCGTGCGGCGAGTCTACCTGGAGAAGGGCCGGCGCCTCGCCGTAGCCGGGCTGCTGGCAACCGGGCAGGATGTTGTATTTCTCGGGCGCAAGGAGATCGACGCGCTTAATACTGGCGCGTTGCCACCGGTTCTGGCGGCAACACGTATCGCCATCAGGCGCAGGGAATGGGAGGAAACGCGCCTGAAACCACCCCCGCGCTTCCTCAGGCGAGGCTATCTGCCGGATGATGAGACAACCGGCCAGCCGCCCTCATCACGGCGGCTGACCGGCTTGGCCGCAAGTCCCGGCCAGGTCCGAGGCCGTGCCCGGGTGGTACTCGATGTTGCCGGCCTCTCGGCCGTCGCCGATGGCGAGATCCTGGTGACTCGACAGACGGACCCCGGATGGACTCCTGCTTTTGCACGGCTCGCGGGCCTTGTTCTGGAAACTGGCGGAGTGCTGGCGCACGGCGCTTCCCTATGCCGTGAATATGGCCTGCCCTGCGTCACGGCCGTCGACGGAGCCACTGCGCTCATCCGCGACGGAGACGCCATCAGTGTCAACGGAAATGAAGGAGCCGTCGAAATCTCTTAGCTCAATACTACCCGTTAGAGTGGTGCTGCACCGGTCTACGCCGAGTCGAATGGCTTCACATTTCGGGAGGACTGAATGAGTCTGTTGATCAACATCGATACCGGCGGAACCCTCACTGATTTCTGCATCGTTGACGCAGACCGGATCCACTGCACCAAATCACTGACCACGCCCTTTGACCTCTCGCGCTGCCTGTTCGAAGGTTTGACGAAGGCTAGCCGCGAGCTGTATGGAGTTGAAGACCTGCGGCGCCTGCTGCTGGCGACCGACCATATCCGCTACTCGACCACGCAGGGCACGAATGCGCTGGTGGAGCGCAAGGGACTGCCGCTCGGCCTGGTTTGCTTGCAAGGGCTGCAAGTGGTGGACCTGACTCGGGACGACGATTCCCACGAGTTATATTCGCAGCTGATCGGGGACCGCTGTGTCACCGTCGATTCATCGCTCGAGGATGCCGCACTCGAACGCGCCTGCGTCGCCGCAGTCAACGGCCTAGCAGTGAAGGGAGCCGCGCGGCTGATCGTGTCGGGGCCGGCGAGCGCCCGCGGCGAGGATGAGCGGCGCGTCAAGCATGTTCTGCTGCGCAAATTTCCGCCTCACCTTCTCGGTGCGCTACCGGTGCTCTACGGCCACGAGTTGGTCGTGGACGGCGACGATGGGCGGCGTACCTGGACCGCGATATTCAACGCATTCCTGCATCCGGCCATGGAGCGCTTCCTGTACAGCGCTGAGCACCGTTTGCAGGAGCAGAAGATCCGCAAACCGCTGCTCATCTTTCGTAATGACGGCGGTGCGTCGAGAGTTGCCCGTACCAGCGCAATCAAGACTTATTCTTCAGGACCGCGCGGCGGGGCGGAGGCGCTGCGGGCTTTGGCTGCTCACTATGCATTCAACCATGTTGTTGGAATGGATGTCGGAGGAACGACTACGGATATCACCGTCGTCGAAGACGGAGAGATCCGCACTGAACGGCACGGCGTGATAGAGGGCGTGCGCAGCTCCCTGCCGCTGTGTGACGTGACCAGTATCGGAGTCGGGGGCTCCTCGATCATCCACGTCATGGATGGCGTAATCGAGGTGGGGCCGGAGTCGGTTGGCAGCGCGCCTGGACCGGCTTGCTTCGGTTTTGGCGGGACGTCTGCCACCATTACCGACGCCCTGCTCGTCAAGGGGCTCTTGGAGCCCGCTACTTTCTTCGGCGGTGGCATGAAACTGGATGTGAATGCAGCCTGCACGGCGATTGCAACTAACGTCGGCGAGCCACTGAGGATCGGGATCGACGCCGCCGTATCCCGGATGGAGAGCGCCTGGGTGAACGCGATAGTGAAGTCGCTCCGGGGCGTGACTAGGGTCACTCCCGACACGGTGTTGGTGGCTTTTGGCGGTGCGGGCCCGTTGCTCGCCAGCCAGATCGCCTCCACCGCTGGCATCGATCGGGTATTGATTCCTGCGCTCGCGGCCGTTCTCTCGGCATTCGGAGTCGGATTCTCGGACATCGAGCACGAGTTCGAGAAGGTCGTCGATCTGACCGATGGCGGCAAGGTTCAAGCAGCGCGCGCCTTATTGCTGGAGCGGGCGCGCCGCGCCATGTTTGCCGAGGGCAGCGAGCTGTCCGAGTGCAAGATCGATGTAACTGCAGCGAACGGCATTGTCAGGTTGCGAGCGGTGAGACCCGTGCCCAGGGCTCGGCTCCATGGTGAGTTCGGCGCGACAGCCGGCGGAGCTATCCCGCCAGCCGGGCAGCGGCGTGTTCTGCTCGCGGGACGGCCCAGGGAACTTCCGTTGCTGCCCCTCGAGAAGGTGCCTATCAGCACGCGAGGCACTGGCCCCATTGTGCTCGAGGATCCCTATTTCACGGCGCTGGTGGATGAAGGATGGACGTTTGAGCGCAGCTCCGGAGGCGATCTTCTGCTGAGGCGTCAAGTCACTCAGGCGAGCGCGAAATGAAGGTTCACATTACCGAGTATCTGCGGATAGATCTTGACACTGAGAAGTGGGAGTGCCGTCGCTGCAACCATGTGATTTGCGGCGCGCGCGACAACTACAAGCGCGGTCTGCTGGTTTATGACCGTGACCCGCGAGAGATTCACAAGCCGCTGCTGGACCCGGCGCGCTATGACAGAACCTATTCTCCCGATCCCAGCTGGTGCCGGATACTTGAATACTACTGTCCGCAGTGCGGGACGATGGTGGAGGCCGAATACCTGCCTCCCGGTCATCCGCCGCTGCACGATATCGAGCTGGACATAGATGCGCTGAAGGCGCAGTGGCAGGACCGACCGCGGGCTCAAGAGCCCGAGCCCGGTTCCGCCCTTGCACTGGAAGTGCGCAATCAGCGCCTTGCGCGCGGCCATGGTCACTGAGGCTGCAACGTGAAGCGTGTGTCTGTCGACATCGGGGGGACGTTTACCGATTGCTTCGTTGCATGGAATGAGCGGTACGCGGAAGGCAAAGCGCTCACCACTCACCACAACCTCTCGCAAGGCTTCAACGAAGCGCTTGCGGATGCCTGCAAGCAGCTCGAGCTTGAGATACCGACGGTACTGTCTCAGGTGGACTCGGTCCGCTACGCCACGACGCTGGGTACAAACGCGCTTATTGAAAGGCGCGGTCCACGAATCGGCGCTCTCGTCACCGCAGGTTTCAAGAGCACGATTCCCCTCTCGCGAGCGCGCGGCTATGGGGAGGGGCTCCCCGAAATAGTGCAGATGGACGTCCCCAACGCGCGCCGGCCGGAGCCGCTGGTGCCCATTCCGATGATTCGCGAAGTTCGAGAGCGCGTTGACTATCTGGGCGACGTGCTGTTGCAGCTCGACGAGGAGGATTTTCGCGGCCGCGTGCGCGAGCTCGTCGATCAAGGAGCCCAGGCACTGGTCGTGGTCTTTAACAACAGCGTCGTGAGTCCTATGCACGAGCTGCGTGCCCGCGAGATCTTCCTCGAGGAATACCCGGGGCATCTGTTGGGGGCCATTCCAATGGTGCTGTCCCACCAGGTTGCCGGCAGAAAGGGTGAGTATGCCCGCGCAACTTCCACCATCATCGACGCATTCCTGCACCAGACGATGTATCACGGACTGGGTACGCTGGAGCAGAACCTGCGAGCCCAGGGCTACGCGAAGCCGATGCTGGTCAGCCACAATTCCGGCGGTATGGCTCAGCTCAATTCGACCGACGCCCTGCAAACGGTCCATTCCGGACCGGTATCCGGCATCGCGGCGAGCGAGCAACTGACCCTGCAAAGCGCGCTAGGAAACGTCGTCGCCACTGACATGGGCGGCACCAGCTTCGATATCGGCATCGTAGCCAAGGGCGGAGTGAAGTTCTATGACTTCAACCCGGTGATCGATCGCTGGATGGTCTGCGTGCCCATGGTCCATCTGGTGACGTTGGGAGCCGGTGGCGGCTCGATCGCTCGCTTCGAGCGGATGTTCGGAACAGTCGAGATAGGTCCACAGTCTGCAGGGTCCGATCCCGGCCCTGCTTGCTACGATCGGGGCGGGCAGGAGCCTACTGTAACCGATGCTGACCTGATGCTCGGATACCTCGACCCAGAGAACTATGCCAACGGTCGAATCGTGCTAAGTCCCCGCCGCTCACGCACAGCCATCAGCGATCGGCTTGCTCGAGACCTCCAAATGGACGTCATTGACATTGCCAAGCTTATCAAGCGGACCGTTGACAGCAACATGGCCAACGGCATTGCGACTGAGCTTCGCACGCGAGGGTATGAGCCTGAGGATTTCACCATGCTGGCCTACGGCGGGAATGGACCGCTACATGCCTGCGGCATCGCCAATGCTCTCGGTGTCAAGCGAGTGTTGGTCCCGCCGTTCTCCTCCACGTTCTCAGCGTGTGGGGCGGGAAATGTAAACCAGATGCACATCCACGAGATGAGCAGCTGGACAATTCTGTTCCATGCCGGCACGCGCACGTTCCTGAGTGAGTACAGGCAATTCAACGCGGCAGTGGAGGAGCTGGAGCGCCGCGGCCGCGAGGATCTCCTGCGGCAGGGTGTTGTATCCGAGGACGTGCGCTATCGGCTGGAGCTCGACATGCGGTATGGAAATCAACGGGTCGAGACGGCCGTGGTGACGGATATCAACAGACTTGAGTCGCGCAGCGGAGTGCTGCGCCTCATATCCCAGTTCCACCGCACCTACGGCGAGCGCTTCGGCGAGGGCAGCCAGTCCCCTGAGGCTGGCATCCGGATCAACACGATTCGAGTGTGCGCATACGTTGAGCAGCCGCGCGTGCAGTTTGCCGACCTCAAGGTGGTAGACGGCAAAGCGCGGCCCATTGCGCCACAGAGCGGGCGACAGTGTCATTTTGTGGGACACCAGCGACCCCTCGATACACCGGTATATCTGCAGGAGGCGATGACGCAAGGGACTATGATCCCGGGACCAGCGCTCGTGACCACCCGTGCCACGACCTACCTGGTCGAGCCGGGTTGGATCTTGACCGTAGCCGACCAGGGCGCTGTCTGGTTCAGCCGCGATTGAAACTACACAGTACGAGCGATCCTATGACTCAACCCAGTTCTGCCGAAGAGCAGGCTCTCGTCCAGCAGTTCCTCACGGACAACCGGCTATTTCTCGGACCCGATCCGCAGATCATGCGGGACCACACGGTGGGCCCGCGATCGGCCGCGGAGGAGCACATTCTGGCAAAGGGACTCGATCCGCACGAAATCCACCACGTTCGGGGCTTGTTGAACGCCGCCTTGTCAGAGGCGTTCACCATGTGCAACCAGATGGGAGCGGCCCCTGGAGCGAAGTGGGGCGACCTCGTTTCCGGGATCTACACAGCGCAGGGTGATCTCGCCATGATTGCGCCCCACGGCATCATTGCCTTCGCCGCCTGCTGCTTCTATCCCATTCGATTCATTATCAAGAATTGGATCCATGATCCGAGCGTGGGCGTTCGCGATGGTGACGGCTTCATTCACAACGATGCGCGCTACGGCGGCATCCACAACACCGACCAGTCTATGATGATGCCGTTGTTCTACCGGGGCGAGTTGGTCTGCTGGCTATCGGCGACCATTCACGAGGGTGAGAACGGGGCCTGCGAGCCTGGCGGAATGCCGGCGGCCGCCGAGAGTAAGTATGACGAAGGGATTAAGATGTCGCCCTTCCGCATCGTCGAGAATTTTCAGCTGCGCCGCGATCTGGTGACCTTTCTACAGAACTCGGTGCGCGATCCCAAGCTGCAGCTCGAAGACATGAAGGTCAAGCTGCACGCGGTCATGCGGCTACGTGAGCGGGTGATTGCGATTCTCGATCGATTCGGCCGTGATGTCCTGATCGGCACCCTGCGCGCTCACCTCGAGGATGTCGAGAGCGAGGTGCGCCGCCGAATCCGCGAACTGCCCGATGGTACGACGCGCGTGGTGCAGTTCATGGATTCAAGCCTCCGTGAGAATGTCATGCAGAAGATCTCGCTCGCCATCACGGTCAAGGGCGAGCGAATGATACTGGACTTTCGGGGCAGCGCGCCGCAGTTCATGAACCGGGCGGTCAATACCAACATCGCCTCGTTTAAGGCGGCTCTGTGTACCGGGTTGCTGCAGAATATCTGGCCGGACCTGCCGCACACCATGGCGGTGCTCTCGCCCATAGAGATCGTGACGGACCGCAACTCAATAATCGACGCGGAAGGGGAGATGCCACAGGCCATGAGCCTGATGCCGCTGTTCAAGGCCTGCGTCGTATGGACGATACCGCTGAACAAGCTGAACTACAGCCTGCCGACGCGCTACTCCGCCATCATTGCCTCACAGTATGATCAGGCTGCGACTTTCATCTATGGCGGGTTGACCCAGCACGGTGATATTACCGGCAACTTCTGCGGAGACATCAATGGAAACGGACAGGGCGCACGCAGTAACGCGGACGGCGAGCATTCCGTTTCGCCCGTGTTTGGATTTATGTGCGATACGGGAGAGCACGAGATCAACGAGGAGGATACGCCGATCATCCGCCTCGGCGCTCAGCGCCTTGCTCGTGATCGGATCGGTTGGGGCAAGTATCGGGGGGGGCTCGGATACGAGCAGATAGCCACGGTGCGCGGCTCCGCGATGTGGGGTTTCATGACGGGTTGCGAGGGTTCGAAGTTCCCTTCGGCGCAGGGGTTGTTCGGTGGGTACTCCTGCCCGTCGTACCAGTTGTGCAAGATCAAGGGTATCAATGTCTTCGAGGTGCTGCGGGAGAATCCCCGTAGCATTGCTGAGTTCGACATCGTGCGTCTGATGAACGAACGGCCCTTCGCGGGCGCCCGCTACAGCGCAGTGGACATGGGCATGACGTTCGAGCTGTGTAATGAGGGCGAGCTGTACATGATCTGCCAGGGTAGCGGGGGCGGGTATGGCGACGTGCTCGAACGTGACCCGTCGCTGGTCATGAAGGACGTGCGCGAGGATCTCATGTCGCACGAAAATGCGCGCGACATCTATCAGGTAGTGTACGACGAGGAGACATTGGTCGTGGATGAAGAGGCTACGCGGGAGCGGCGCGAATCATATCGCCGCGAACGGCTTCGTCGTGGCCGACCGTTCGATGAGTTCTGCAAAGACTGGGTGCGGAACGAGCCTCCGGGGCACTTAGCCTATCTAGGTAGTTGGAACGATCCCACGGTGATTTATGCGGTCAGTGCGGGCCAGCGGGTTAAGATGCAGGCCGACGCGCTGCAGGGCGTGTTCATGCCGGATCCCAAGGATGTACGGATAGCCGAATTGGAGGCGCAACTGGGGAGTCTGACTGCCTCAGAGACTGGGAAAGCCTGAGAACATGGGCCGGTGGATCGAGACATTGCGAACGGCGACACGGCCGCCGCTGTGGCTGGACGACACGACCTACGCGAGTCGTCTTTTTGCAGGCGATGCGCCGCCATGGTTGGATGCTGCTGCACTGGCGGGTTGGCGACGCAAGGCTCTGCTACTACTGAATCCGGACGTCGCGGTGCTCGACGTTCGCGGCCTGGCCAGAGCGTGGCCGGACAAGGGTACAACGCTGCTGAATGATCGCGGGTTCATCGCCCATCTGACCGATGTTACTCGTGTGTTGCGTGCTTCGACCGACAAGCCGTTTGCGCTCGACCTGCCAGCACCTGCGACGTGGCTCAAAATGGCTCAAGGATCGCTCACCGGTGAGGGCAATCTCGATGAGGATGAGATCGATGCCGTCGCCGGGGATATGGCGCGATTGCTGAGAGCACAGAGTGAAGCCGGGATTGATGCCGTTCTCCTTAGGGAGGAGGTGCTCGACCCCGAACAACTCGCGTCACGCATTGGCTGCTACACCAGTCTGACCAACACGGCACACCATTATCGATGGGATATTGGCATTCACACCCCCGGTGGCGTGCCTATCACACTTGGCTCATTCGACTTTGCAATAGCCTGCCGCGGTGCGACCGGAGTGGAGCTCGGAATTGAGTTCTGGAATGGAGCCGATGCGCCCGCGATCGACGGTGATGGGTTTTATTTTGCGACGATTCCAGCGAACGCCCAGCCCGCTCAGGTTCTCGCGAGGGTCAATAGCCTGTCATGACCAGACCAACCGAAGGCGCGTTTGTTTGGGCTCCGAGCGCAGACCGAGTGGACCGGGCCAGATTGACCGATTACCAGAAGTGGCTCGCCCGCGAGCGCGGTCACTCGGTGCATGACTATGACCGGCTGTGGCAATGGTCGGTCTCGGACCCGGCCGCGTTCTGGGGCTCCATCTGGGACTACTTTGATGTTCAAAGTACTCATTCCTACAAAGAAGTCGTAAGCGGGACGATGACGTCTCCCGTTTGGTTTGCAGGCTGCCAGCTCAACTACGCGGAGCATCTTCTGCGATATGAGCGCGATGCACGGCCCGACGAGATCGCGCTGTTGCATGCCGCCGAATCGGGACCGCCGCTCGGTATCTCGTGGCGGGACTTGGGTTCCCAGGTTCGTAAGCTGGCCACGCGCCTGCGGCAGATCGGCATCAAACCCGGCGAGCGGGTCGTGTCCTACATGCCGAATGTCCCACAAACCGTTGTGGCGATGATCGGTTGCGCCGCCGTGGGCGCGGTCTGGTCTTCGGCCTCTCCGGAGTTCGGCTCGCGGACGGTGATCGACCGGTTCGGACAGATCGAGCCGGCAATGATGTTTGCCACGGGAAGCTACAGTTTCGGTGGCCGAGTGTTCGATCGGACGGCCGAGGTCCAGCAGATCGTCCACTCTTTGCCGACTCTCAGGCACGTGGTATGGCTATCGGGCACCGAATCACCCTTGAGTACGTCAACCACGCCGGACGTGCTGACGTGGAATGCCCTGATGTTAGGACCCGACGTGACGGAGGCCGATTTCGAATTCACTCGTGTTGACTGGAATCATCCTCTTTGGATTCTATTCTCGTCGGGCACAACGGGGCTGCCCAAAGCCATTGTGCATGGCCATGCCGGAATGCTTTTGGAGCATCTGAAACTCGTGAACCTCCATCTGGATCTGCGTCCCGGAGCGAAACTGTTCTTTTACACCACGACAGGCTGGATGATGTGGAACGTGGTGGTAGCGGCTCTCCTGGCCGGGGCGACTGCAGTGCTGTACGACGGAAGTCCGGGTTATCCCTCGCCGGATGTATTGTGGCGCGTTGCGGCCGAAGTTGGCGCGACTCACATGGGCGCTAGCCCGACATTTCTAGGTGCACAGAAAGCTGCCGGTATACGTCCGATGGATCTGTACGATCTGCGGAACCTGGAGATGATCACTCTATCGGGAAGTCCATGCAGCCCCGAGCTGTTCGATTGGATTCTGAACGCCGTCAAGGCCGACGTGTGGATTGCCTCTCAGTCCGGCGGCACCGAGATTTGCAGTGCTTTCGTGGGGGCTGTTCCGGGAATGCCCGTGTACGCGGGAGAGATTCAGGGACGCGTGCTTGGGATGGATGTACGTTCATGGAGCGATGACGCTACCGAGCTCATCGACTCAGTAGGGGAGTTGGTAGTGTGTCACCCGTTCCCCTCGATGCCGATTTATTTTTGGAATGACGCTGGTGGTCAGCTTTACCTGGATACGTACTTTCGGCGGTTCCCCGGCGTCTGGTGCCATGGTGATTTCATCAAAATCAACGAGCGTGGCGGCTGCTACATTTATGGACGATCGGACGCGACTCTGAACCGGCACGGAGTGCGCATCGGAACCGCGGAGATTTACCGCATCCTTGAGCAGGTTCCCGGTGTTGAGGACAGCTTGATAGTATGCTGTGAGCGGACCGATGGATCGTTCTTCATGCCGCTGTTCATCAAGTTGGCACCGGGCGTCAATTTCGATGCCACACTGCACAGGTCTATATGTGAACGATTGCGCCGTGACGGCAGTCCACGCCATGTCCCTGATACGATCCAGCCGGTACAAGCGATTCCCTACACCCTGACAGGGAAGAAAATGGAAATACCGGTGCGACGTATCCTCAGCGGGACCGCCATCGAAGGCGTAGCGAGCCGCGCCGCCATGGCCAACCCTAACGCACTTGATGAGTTCGTAGGCTATCGAAAAATGTTGGGCTGACCAGTCTTCAGCTGATCGAGTGGCTCAGGTCACCAACGGCGTAATTCATTTGAAGGCGAGTGGGTTGATCGGCGAACCCAATGCACGCGAGAATTTGATCGGCGGCCCGCAAAAGAAGAACTCGTACACGCCATCAGCCGCGCAGTCAGCCGCGAGCTCCTCGAAATCGAGGATCTCGCCGAGCGTCATACCCATGTCGCGCAGCAGGACCATGTGAACCGGCAACACCTCACCTGGCACTTCACCGGGGAGCGCCTCGACCGCAATATTGTCACAGCAGACCACGGCAATCTCGCGTTTCGCGAGCCATTCGCAAGTCGCAAGCCCGATACCCGGCTCACCCTTCAGCCACTCGGTTGGATTGCGCTCCTCCAGAAACTTGCGTCTCCACCCGGTACGGACACAAACAATATCGCCCGAGCGAAACTCGATACGGGCGGCCGCGGCGCAGGCCTCCAGGTGCTCGGGTGTGATGACTTCACCCATTTCCAGCCAATTGCGGTTCAGATGACGGGCGACATCGAGAAGCACGCCACGGCCTGCAATGCCCTTGCCTTGTTTGTCAATTCCACAACGACTTGCGCCCTTGGGTCCTATGGAGTTCGCAGGAAAACCGTTGTAGAGTTTGCCGTCGTAATACACATGCGCCAGGGCATCCCACTGAGAGGCTGCCTGCAAAGGCATGAAGATGTAGTCGTCAGCGTAATGGAAAGCTCCGGGAAACTGCTGATCGGCGCCAGTCTCGGAGACTAGCAGAATCGGATTGATGCGGCCCCCAGCACCTGATTGCGGCCCGTCCGCGCCAAACGGAATGCCCAGGTCAAACACTTTACCGGTGCGGATGAGGCGCGCCGCGGCAACGATTCTGTCCGGCGTGATCAAGTTGGTGGTACCGCGCTCATCGTCCTTGCCCCAGCGCCCCCAGTTGGAGAGCCTTTCGCCAATCGTTCGGAAGTTCTCCATCTCAATCCCCCGGTGATCGTGCACGCCAATGTAAGGACTCGTGCAGGACGCTGAACTACCCGATGGGGTGGTTTGTGCCCAGACATCCGTTGCTAGCTTCGACGCAAGCTCGCGGACCCAGTGGTCCGCGGTGGACAGCCCTGGGGGAGATATGAGTCAGGCCTGGCAAGACAGTTCCATGTTCCAATCAACGCTTCGTGCGGTGGCGTTGTCCGGCGTATTGCTCGGTACCACCGTGCAGGTAAGCGCTCAGGAGTCGACTCCCGACAGAACATCGTCGACGCTGCAAGAGGTGGTGGTGACGGCTGAAAAAAGGGCGGAGAACATCCAGAGCGTCCCGTTCTCGGTTTCCGCGGTGACGGGAGCTTCGCTGGAGCGCTTTCAGTTCCAAAACTTGAAGGACTTGAACGGATCGATTCCTAATGTCGTGTTCACGCAGATCACCAACGTCGCGCTGGATCTCGCACCGTCCATCCGCGGCATCGGTAGCACCAATAACCCCGATCCGTACACCGGGACCGAGGTTGCCGTAGTGATCGATGGGGTCGTCCAAGGAACCCGACTGCTCGGCCTGTCCGATCAATTTGACATCGACCGTATCGAGGTATTGCGTGGCCCGCAGGGAACCCTGTTCGGCGCCGATACTTTGGGTGGCGTCGTGAACGTCGTCACCCGCGCCCCGACGGGCGAGCTCGGCGTCTACGGCACTCTGACGGCTGGCAACTACAGTCAGCTGAACGGCGCGGTCGCCTTCAACTTTCCGATCGTCCCGGGGATCCTCGCGGGCAAGGTCTCCCTGTCACAGCGACAGCGGGATGGCTTCTATACCAACCTCGAAGACGGCCGCAATCTGATGTGGCAGAACAGCACCAAGGGCCGTGCTTATCTGTTGTTCACTCCAGACGAAGACTTGCGAGTAATGTTCACGTACGGCAAGGACCGGATTCGCAACGGCGCGGATGTGGCCGCAAACGTGTCGAGCCCCGGCGAGCTCTTCTACCGTCCGGGTATCACGACTCCAGACGTGAGATTTCAGCTTTACAGCAACGCACCCGCGCCGAACGATGCGGATCTGGAGCTATATACGCTGAATTTGGACTGGAATTCCCCTATCGGCAAGATCACGGCAATAACCAACTACACCAACCTCAGTGCCTTCAATGTACAGGACGTCGACGAACTGCCTGAGTTCCTGCTCGGTGCCGGCCGGGTTCCGACGAGCTGGCAGTACAGTGGCGAGGTGCGCGATGAGTTCTCGCCTGTCTCCTCGGTGAACGTGGTCGCCGGCGCATTCTACATGAGAGTTTACTCGGACATTAACACAATCACATTGGTCCCGTTCTCGGCGCCGGGAGTTTTCACAATTCAGCATGTATTCAACGATCAAAAGACGGCAGCGCTTTTTGCCCAGGTTTATTGGGACATCACATCGAAACTCCGGCTGGGAGCCGGTATCCGCGGCACACGCATCGAGACTGCGCTCGAGTCCCAGAACGACAATCGCTTCAATCCCAATCTCAGTCCGACGAACTACTACGCCAATTTGGCGGGCTCCACCAGCTTGGGGGGCGGATTCGTAGCCAACGGCCAACGGAGCTGGACGGAGCCGGGCGGCAAAGTGAGCCTGGACTACAAGTTGATGCCCGACGTCATGCTATACGGGTATTACGCTCGCGGCTTCAAGTCCGGTGGGTTCAATGGCCGCGTAACTGTCCCGGAGGATATCGGACCTTTCAACCCGGAGTTCATCAATTCGTATGAAGGCGGCATCCGCTCCGACTGGCTCGACAAGCGCCTGCGCGTCAACCTCGCAGCGTTCTACAACAAATGGAACGACATGCAAGTCCCGCAATCCATCTACACTGGAAATCCGCCGGAAGCCTCCTCGACAATTCTGAACGCTGCGTCCGCTACCACCAAGGGTGTGGAGCTCGAGTTGGAGGCGGCGCCGGGACACGGCTGGAATCTGCAAGCGTCGGTCGGTTACCTCGATGCGAAATTCGACAAGTTCACGGACGTGGGCGCGGACTACTCCGGCCGTCCAACACCTTACGCTCCGAAGTGGACCGGATCAGCATCGGCCACCTACAATTGGGAGACGCGGATCGGGACACTCTCGCCAGCCGTTCAGTACACCTACGTCGGTGCCCAGTGGGCCAACTTCACACAGGCTCCGGCCGAATACATCCGTTCCGTCGGTCTGGTGAAGGCCAATCTGCACTACCAGCCGAATGAAGCGAAGTGGTCTGTATCGTTGTGGGCTACGAACCTGTTGAACAAGTACTATGTAGTCAGTGCGCTCAACGTACCGCCGTTGTTCTCGTTCGCGACATTCGGCGCGCCGCGCCAGTACGGCGCGGACATTCACTTCGACTTCTGATGGCTTGAGTGAAGTAGATCTGCAAAACCGTGGCGGGCAGTGATTTTACCGCGGACATGCCGGCGAGGCCGGCCGGGGCTGCGGCGCGGCGCGAGCTCCTGGCTCGGGCGCTGCTGGCCGGCTGCAACTCTCCTGTGCAAGTTCTCTCGATGCAGTTGGCGACCGGCGGGAACTCGCGCGAGACATGGATCGCGGAAGTCAAGATAGGGGTGTCCCTGCATCGCGTCGCGCTCAGGTGCGATCCGGACCATTGGATCAGGCCTGTGGAGATGCAGCGCGAGATCAATGGACTGCGCCTGGCAGGTGAATCAGGCGTGCCGGCTCCCGCGATCTTGGTCTCTTCGCAGACGGTTGAGCTGGAGCGCCCCTACGTCGTCACGGCCTTTGTCGAAGGGACAGCTCTCGCCCGGCAGATTTTGCGGGAGCCTGAGTACGAGGTCGCGCGCTCCAGGTTCGCACAGCAATGCGGTGAGATCCTGGGGCGATTGCACACCACGTCAGCCTCGACGGCGGGTTGGGAGGAATACGACCCCATTGCCGATCTGGAATGGCACCTGTGTAACACGGACTTTCCCAGTCTGGTGCTCGAGGGTGCTATTCGCTGGCTGGCACGCAATCGACTGGCGTCGACCGGCTCCGCAGTTCCGGTCCACCGCGACTTTCGCCTGGGCAATCTGCTCATGCAGCCGCAGGGGGTGGTTGCGGTGTTGGATTGGGAGACTTGCCGCCTGGGCGATCCGGTCGAGGATCTGGCGTGGTTGTGCACGAGATCGTGGCGCTATGGTTCGGAGCTACCGGTCGGTGGCCTGGGACAACTGCGTGACCTGCTGAACTCCTATAAACAAGTGACCGGCAACGTCGTGGAGCCGGAACGCCTGCACTGGTGGAGTGTGTACGCCGAGACACGATGGGGCCTAGCCGGGATGGCGCGGCAGAGAGCGGCACCAGCGGGTGACATGATGGAGCAAGCGGCGATCGCTCGGCGCGCCTGCCGACAGGAGCTGAATGTTCTGCTGGAGCTGAAGTCGGGAGACCCTGTCTATGACTGAGTCGCCAGTGCTGTTGTCGCCGTCCGCTCTGGAGCTACTGGACCTGGTGGCCGCATTCATCGAAAAGGATCTGATGCCCGCTCAAACTGACGCGAGACTGCGCTTCCGCGCCCGAGTCGCCGCGGATCTGCTGAGGAGCGCTGCTCGGGAAGTGACGACAAGAGCGCAGCTGCAGAGCGATTCGGATGGCTATGCAATACCTGCAGCCATGTCAGAACGCGGCGACACGCTGCGTGGCGTAATCGATGACTTGAGGAACGACCGGCGGGTGCTCTTGGAAGAAAGTGTATATGAAGCCGCGTTGGAGCTTGTGCGGGCGAAGCTGGCGGTCGTGACGGACGGGGAGCGAAATGCAACGTCGTGAAGGCTTGATGTCTCTGGGTGACCGACTGCGGCAGACGGCCGGCTCTTTAGGAGACCAGGTGGCCGTGCGCTCCATCAGTGCCGTCGAGCAGTATCGGGAGATCTCCTGGGTTGAGCTCGACAGAAAGTCGGAGCAATTCGCGCGTCACCTGCTGGACATGCGAGTGGAGGAAAGACCGGCCACTATCGTGTTGATCACCCGGGATGCCGTCCAACATGCGATCTGTGCTTATGGTGCCTGGAAGGCCGGGCAAACGATTCTATGTCTGTCTCCAGGGCTGGGTTCCAGCGAGGGCATCGCCATTCTGGGGTGTGTGGGCCGGACGATCTCCTATGGCGCGGCGCGTGACTGGGACAAAGGTGAGCATGTCGAGGACAGAACCTGGCAAAGCCAGCCCTCGACGCCGCTTCCCGACCGGGTAGCGAAACCTATGTTGCTCATCACAACCGGTGGGTCCACGGGCATTCCGAAGCTGGTGGACGTCATCGGTGCAGGTGAATTTGTCCCTGGAGATTTCCTGGGCGGTCTGGGGGCGGCTCTAAAGCGCCGGCCCCGCGCGAAAGCATGCATCATGACGCCGCTAAGCCATGGTGCAGGGGCGGCAACTGCCTACATGGCCACATTCGAAGAGTGCGAAACGACCTCTCTTGAGAAATTCGATCCCGACGTGGCTCTCTGGGCCATCGAGCGCTTTGCGCTGGAGCAGATCACCCTCGTGCCGACGATGATGCACCGAATGATACGCAGCGATCAATTCAATCCGGAGCGCCTGAAGAGCATCAAATCGCTGTGCCATACCGGGATGCAATGCGATCCAAAGGACAAGGAGGTCTGGATGGCTGCGATCGGGCCGGAAAAGGTGGTCGAGGTCTGGGGCTCGACTGAGAGTGTCGGGCACGCGGTGATTGCCGGTGATGAATGGCTTACACACAGAGGTAGCGTAGGTCGGTCAGTTAATGCCCGTGTGCGCATCGTTTCTCCGGACGGTAGAGACCTGCCAGTGGACCAAGTGGGCGAGATCTTCCTACTGCCGCTTGTCGGCGAAGTCGATCCTGACAGTAAGTACGTCGGCTCCAAATTGAAGATGAAATCGGACAATGGTTACGTGAGCTTCGGTGACCTCGGTCGACTTGATGCGGATGGTTATCTGTACATAGCCGGCCGAACTGACGACATGATCATCACGGGCGGTGCCAACGTATATCCGGACGAACTGGAGATCCTGATTCGACGCCTGCCGGGTGTGAGCGACTGTGTGGTCGTTCCCAAGCCCGATCCCGACCTAGGACAGAGAGTTCATGCGGTCATTTCACTGGAGCCGTCCGCGCCGCAGTTCACCATCGAGGGCCTACGCAACCAGCTCACTGACCAGGTAAGTGCCTACAAGATGCCGCGCTCCCTGGAGTTCGTTGCTGAGATTGCTCGCACGGACGCCGGCAAAGTGCGCCGCAAGAGCTACCGCGAGATTTCCCCATGAGCAGCAATGCTCTGACCTTTGGCAATCTCACGCCCGAAGACGACTACATGCATCCGCTGTCGCCGCATCCATCGCACAACGAGAGCATGTTCTTCAATTTCTTCGACAACCGGCAGAGCCTTGGCGGTTTCGTGCGCATCGGCAATCGAGCCAATGAGAAGCACGCGGAGATGACGTTCTGCGTGTTTCTGCCCGGCGGCGAGGTGTTGATGCAATGGGGCAAGCCGCACATCGACTCCAATGACGTCTTCGACGCCGCCGGTATGAAGATGCAAGTCACTGAGCCCGGCCGCAGGCTGGCCGTAACCTTTGGTGGCAAGGCAGTGCGCATTCGCAACCCGGATGACATGCGCGAGCCCGGCAAGGCCATGCGCAACAATCCTTCGTTCGACATCCGGCTGAACCTCGAGGTTACGTCGACCGGTCCGATGATCGGCGACCGCGATGGCCACCCGGACTCAGTCATCTTTCTGGCTGGCGTTGGACACTACCAGCAGCCGGTCGGCTACCGCGGTGAGCTGACGATTGGGACTGATCGTTGGCAGCTGGACGCGCTTGGCGTTCGGGACCATTCCTGGGGGCCGCGTATCTGGCACAGCCTCTATCGTGACCGGTCCCTGTGGATCTCGTTCGGGTCACAGCTTTCGATCATCGCGTGCAAGACCTGGCTCGATCCAACGAAGCGGCCGGATGAGATGGGGTGTGTGATCCAGAATGGGCAGGTGATACCACTGCGTTCCATCGTGATGAGCAGTCACTTCCGCCGCGGCACTTACTATCACGACGAGGTGCGACTGGACATCATGGATGTTAGAGGCCACTCGATGTCCCTCGACGGGAAGGTTCTCACGTATGTGCCACTGCGCCATCGGAAAGACGGACAAGAGACGGTGTACCTGGGTCAGGCAATGACGTCCTTCACCCTGGGGGAGCAAACCACGATCGGGCTGTCCGAATATTTCGATGCCGCCTCTGCCACGGATTCTCTAGTAGAGATCGCTGATCGTGGTGCCTACTTGATCGAGTGATCGTCACACATGGCGTATGTTCTCGATCTGTTTAAGGAGCGTGCCGGACCGGCAATAATCGGAGGCAAGGCGGCCAACCTCGCTGAGCTGCATCGCGCGGGTTTCAACGTGCCGCGTGCGCTGGCTGTTACGACGGAAGCCTTTCGTGAGTGGCGTACCTCAGGCTTGACCGATCCACTGCGTGAAGAACTCCTGAGTGCATTTCGTTCGTTGCGGGCTCCGGTCGCCGTGCGCTCCTCGTCTCCGGCCGAGGATCTGGCCAACGCCTCATTTGCCGGTCAGTACGTGACCGTACTGGGAGTGCGTGACGCATCAGTTCTGCTCGATGCGATCGAGCAGTGTTGGTGCTCCGCTAGCGCCGCGGCGCCGAGCGCGTACAAGAAGTCGGTCACAAATGCTCAGCCTGCCGAGATGGCGGTGATCATCCAGGAGTTGGTACACGCCGAAGTGGCGGGCGTGCTGTTCACGCTCGATCCGGTCAAGGACAGAGCCGACCAGGTCGCCATCAACTCCAACTTCGGGCTCGGAGAGTCAGTCGTGTCTGGACGGGTGGAGCCAGACACGTTCATCCTCTGCAAAGAGACGGGTACTGCGGTCGAGGTCAGAGTCGGGTCAAAGCGCATCATTACCTGCGAGGCTGACGACCGTGTCGCTGAGGTTGCTCTCGATGAACACCGCCGGCAGGCACTGAGTCTCTCGGAGCAGCAATTGCGGATCCTCCTGGATGCAGCGCGTCGCCTGGAGGACTGGTTCGATGCGCCCATGGATTCAGAATGGGCCTTCGTTGGCAATCTCCTGTGCACACTGCAGGCGAGGCCGGTCACAACAGGATTTCCGGCCTACCACACCCATTTGCTCGATCAATGGGCTCGTGATCGCGGCTTGAATGACAGGGTGGACGCCGAGTGGACGCGCGGCTCCGTGCTTTCGGGCTTGAGGGTCTCGCCGCTGTACTATTCGGAAATGTCGGCGTTCTTCGCCGATATGTTCGTGCGTATCGCTGCACTACATGGTGCGCCACCGATCAAACGGAAGATTTTCGCTTACTATCAAGGTTTCACCTACACCGACGCGTCCTTCTTCAGTACTGCGGATCCTGCGGGAGAGCTGCACCCGGAAAGTCCGTTCGGAGCAGCGTGGAGATCGAACCTGAAGATCGCGCTGCGGCATCCGTTCAGCCTAGCGTTCTGGTGCAACATCGATTACTACTACAGACGCTGGGATCACGAGTGGCATCCAAACATCGAGAAGAAGCGGCCGGACTTCACCACTGCAACGTTAAAGGAAATTCGCGCCTACATCGAGCTGCTGGAAACCCAGCGGCGCGAACGCAGCGTGGTCGCGGGACTTGCAGTTGGCTACGCGCCGAACTTTCTTGGACTCGTAGCTTGGTTGTTGCGGCGATGGCTGCCGGATGCTCCAGTGGATACTCTAGGTATCCTCACGAGCGGATTGCCTGAGTCCCTCACGCATCGCGAGAACGTCGAACTGTGGGAGCTGGCGCAGCTGGCTGCAACGCGGCCACACGTCTCACAGCAACTGCTCAGGGGTGAATTCGCGGAGCTCGACCAGGAATTCGTGCGCAGGGTTGAGGCATTTCGCGGCAAGCACGCGCATCGAGGTTGCTCAGATCGTGACATTTTTCAGGCTCGCTGGGGGGATTCGCGGGAACTTCTGCTGAATCAAATAAGTATGATGCTGAAACTCGGGGCGGACGGCGGTCCGGAGGCTGCTTATACACGAGCAGCCGCAAGGCGGGAGGCGCGCGAGCAACGATTATTCACGCAGCTTGCGCGCATGCGGTTCGGGTTCATCCGCGTCGGAGTCTTCAAGCGCGTGTTGCGTACCGCGCAACGCTACGTCATGCATCGTGACAACCAGCGTCATACATTCGAGCCGTATTTCTACAATCTCCGCCTCGCGTATCGGGCCATAGGCGAGCGTCTGAAGTCGCGTGGCGTCCTGGCTGACCGCGACGATGTTTTCTTCCTTGGGAAACACGAGATCTACTCCAATGCGGACGGCACTCTAACGGATGCCAAGTTGTCCGGCCGCGCACGATGGCGCAGAGACTGGTGGGAGCGTGTCAGCGTGGAAACCCCTCCCGCTCATCTGCGCGGGTATCGACCATACGAGCCGGTGAGGGGTGCTGTGGCCGCCGATCTGCAGGGCGCTCCGGGCGCCCCCGGAATTGCGACCGGGCCGGTGCGCAAGATCGGTTCTCTGCAGGAACTCACCCGCGTTTCGCCCGGGGACATCGTGGTCACATATGCTATCGACCCTGCCTGGACACCCGTGTTCGGAATTATTGCCGGTGTGATATCGGTGGAGGGCGGTATGCTCGCGCATGCCGCGGTGCTGGGTCGTGAGTATGGCCTGCCGGTCGTGTTGGGCGTGCGTGATGCCATCGAGCGTCTGAGCGATGGGGATCTCGTGCGGATCGACGGGACGTTGGGGTCGGTAACGTTTGCGAATCAGGAGTTATGATGGTTCTACGTGCAAATGATGAGCTCAGACATCCACATACCGACTTGGCCGAGTGGCGAGAGAGCATGTGGTGGTGCTTCGACATGCCCGAGTACGAAATGGGAGGAGCGGTCTACTACGCCTATATGCCCAATGGTCCGCAGCAAGGCGCCAAGCTGACCGCTTATATAACGCGGGGTTGGAACAGCGAGCGGAACCGCCTCCTGTATTCGTTCGAGCAAGAACTGCCCATACCCGATGACGAATGGGACGACTTGCGGTGCGGCAAGGTCGCCCACTTCAAACGTCTCGAGCCGCTCAAACGCTGGCAGTTGGCCTTTCACGACGGGCGACGGCTCGACATGGACCTAGAGATCGATCTGTTCGGCGGCAGCTGGCACTGGATCGACAATCCGTACGAGACTCCCAAATTCCTGGCGGGCGACCGCTATCACCGGCCGTATCTGGCGCGAGGCGAAATGCGTCTCGATGGCAGTCGCTATCCACTGAGCTTGACGGGCGACTCGGACCATTCCTGGGGCCCGCGCCGCTGGGGACCCTTGTACCGCAGCAAGTACGTCGCGGGGCAGTGTAGCCGGGATTGGGCGATGTCGTTCATCGAGATCGCGTCGATTGACGGGAGCTTTCGTCCCTACGGATTCGTGTGGGATGGGCAGAGGATGTCGCCCGTCACGAGTGTCGAGATCGCCGCGGACTATGATGCCGACGGGATCCATCGCGCGGTCCTCCTCAACATCGTCGATGCCGACAATCGCCTGACGAGGGTGGAGGGTGCTTGCTTTGCAAGCGCACCCACTGACTATGGTGCGGTCAGCAACAACGACTGTTACTTCACCTTCGAAGTGAATCGGGGCGAGCACCGCGGGTCCGGCATCCTCTCGTTCTTCTGGGAGCGCGACTACTACCAGCGCGTGCTCAAGCGCACGGTGCGGTGACCATGATGCGACGGAGGCTGTTCGAGGCCGAGCATGACTTGTTCCGCGACCAGGCGCGTCGCTTCTTTCGCGAACAGGTGCAGCCTCAGGCGGCCCGCTGGCGTGAGCAGGGTTACGTTGAGCGGCAAGCCTTCGAGGCGGCTGGCGAGCGAGGCTATCTGCTGATGTGGGCAGATCAACGTTACGGTGGCGCCGGAGTGACTGACTTTCGCTATGAGCAGATTCTCTGCGAGGAGAATGTCCAGCACGGCGAGCCTGGTTTTTTCATGTCTGCGCACTCGCGGTTGATGGCGCCCTACCTGGGCCATTTCGGGAGTGAGGAGCAGCGGCAGCGATGGCTGCCCTCCTGTGTCCGCGGCAAGACCATTCTGGGCATCGCCATGACGGAGCCGGATGCAGGCAGCGATCTGGCGGGTATCCGCACCCGCGCCGAACCGGACGGCGAAGGATGGATTCTCACCGGCGCCAAAACCTACATCTCCAATGGGCAGATCGCCGACTTGTTCATAGTCGTTGCCCGGACCGTGCCCGAGTCACGGCACGGGCTGGGCTTGTTCCTGGTGGAACGGGATATGCCTGGCTTCCATCGCGGGCGCAACCTGCACAAGATCGGACTGCATGCCCAGGATACCTCCGAGCTATTCTTTGAAGGCGTACGCTTGTCAGCCCAACACGTTCTCGGCGATCCTACAAAGGGGTTTCACTATCTGACACGGCTGTTGGCCGAAGAACGCCTCATCAGCGCGACCAACTCACTGGCGGCCGCCCAGGCGGCCTTCGATCTGACCTTGGAGTTCATTACCGCACGGCGGGCATTCGGCCGTCCCATTGGCGCATTCCAGAATGCACGCTTCAAGATGGCGGAACTGCGTGCGCAACTCGATGCAACCCAGTGCTTCCTGGACAACGCGGTGCTCGAGCACAATGCGGGCGCGCTGTCCGCAGACCTGGCCGCCGAAGTGAAGCTCCTGACCTCGGAGCTGGAAGGCAGGCTGGTGGATGAATGCCTGCAACTGCACGGCTCGGCGGGCTACATGAACGAATACCGGATCTCACGGTATTACACCGACGCTCGTATTTCCCGCATCTATGCGGGTACCAGCGAGATCATGCGCGAGATCATCGGCCGCTCCCTGGGTCTGGACGAGCGCAAGCTGCAGTAGCGTGCCTGCGCCCGCCGCAGCATCCCCTGGAACGTTCTCACTCGCCGCGGAAGGCGGGCGGGCGCTTTTCGCGGAAAGCACGCAAGCCTTCCGCAAAGTCATCGGTGCCAACCAGCAAACTCTGAGTATCAGCTTCCCAGGCAAGCACCGTGTCCAGAGTGAGCGGCTGACGCGCCAACACGGAGCGCGTTGTTGCAACGGTTGCGGGGGCCACAGCGGAGAGGCGACTCGCAAGCTGCAGAGCAAGCTCTTCAACTCGTCCAGGCTCGGCCAGATGATCCACCAGGCCGATGGCGTGAGCGCGCGTCCCTGAGAGCACCTCACAGAACATGATGATTTCGCGCGCGACCGCGACAGAGACGCGCTGCGGCAGCGTCCAGAGCAGGCCGTAGTCAGGCGTCAGACCAACTCGACCGAAAGCCGCGCAGAAGCTGCTGCACTGATCCGCCACGACAAAATCACAGGCCATGGCCATGGAAAAGCCGGCTCCATAGGCCCTGCCGCGAACAGCGGCAACCGTTGGCAGACGGCCTCCGACTAGGGTTCGCACGATCCCGTGCCCTACGGTCATTGCCGAGCGCATTTGCAGGGCAGGGCGATTCAGGACTGTCAGGTCGCCACCGGCACAGAAATCCTCACCGCCTGTCAAAACCAGCGCGCGAACCTGCGGGTCAGCTTGCAAAACCCGCAAGTTTTCCGCCAGCGCTGCCACGAGCGGGTCATCGAGCGCGTTGCAGCGCCCAGGGCGGTTCAGAGACACGACGGCCACGGACTCGTGCCGCGTCGTCACAACCAATTCTGCCACGCTCCAGCCCTCCTCCGTCCGGCTCGCGTCTGGCTGTTGACGACGAGTGAAGGGAAGCTTAACTTGTGTGTTGCCAGCAAGTAAATGGGGGACACATGTCCGGTGCTGCTCCTGCACGGTTTCGCCGTACTCAGCTCGAGCGCACGACGCTTTCCGATCGCAAGCTCGTGACCGCGGCGATCTCCCTGCTGATAGAGAGAGGGATCAGCGGAACCACCCTGATTGCGATTGGTGAACGCGCGGGTTATTCACGCGGCCTCGCGACTCACCGTTTCGGTTCAAAGGCTGGTCTGCTGGCTCACGTCCACGACACTGTCGCTTCTCACTGGATCGAGCGCGTTCAAACGAAGGTCGGTGCTGCGACAGGTGTCAACGCCCTCGAACGAGTCGTCGACGCCCTGTATGAATTCATAGTCGAAGCACCGGACGAACTCCGCGCGCTCTATATGCTTCGATATGCGAGCATCGATCCAGCCGCTGTGTACCGTGCGAATGTCGCGAAATTCAACAAGGCGCAACGTCGCGACGCGCAACGCTGGATCGAAGCGGGCCAGGCTGCCGGCGAGCTGCCTGAAACCATCCCTCCCCACATTTCCGCAGAGTTGTTTTGCGCCTCTGCAGACGGGTTGATCTATCGCTGGATGGTGAATCCTTCCCTTCCAGTGCGCGAGCTGCACGACCAACTGCGTGGCAGCATTCGCGATTCGTTGTGCGCCCCACGTCTGTCGGAGCATGGGTGATCTCGATGATGAACGCCTACATTTATGACCATGTTCGCACGCCCAGGGGCAAGGGACGCAGTGACGGCGCACTGCACGAGGTCACACCCATTCAGCTCGCAACACAGACGCTCCAGGCGTTACGGGATCGACATGAAGTCGACACTTCGTTGGTCGATGATGTCATTCTCGGTTGCGTCATGCCGATCGGAGAGCAAGGATCCAATATCGCTCGCGTGGCTGCTCTAAACGCTGACTACGCGCAAACCACGCCTGGCCAGCAAATCAACCGCTTCTGCGCCTCCGGCCTCGAGGCCGTGAATCTAGGCAGCGCGCTCCTCGAAAGCGGGCAGGCCACTGCCATCGTGGCCGGCGGTGTTGAGTCGATGTCAAGAGTACCGCTCGCCTCCGATGGGGGTGCCTGCTACACCGATCCATCGGTCAACTGGAAGACCTACTACGTCCCGCAGGGCATCAGCGCGGATCTGATTGCCACGCTGGACGGCTACTCGCGCGAGGTGGTCGATGGGTTTGCACTGCAATCGCAACGGCGCGCCGCACACGCCTGGCAAGAAGGCTGGTTCGACCGCTCGGTGATTCCCGTGCGTGATTTGCTCGGCGCGACGCTGTTGTCCCGGGACGAGCACATTCGTCCAAATTCGACCCCGCAAGCGTTGGCCGAGCTGAAGCCTGCGTTCTCGGATATGGGTCAGCGCAATGGGTACGACTTCGTGGCTGTCTCGCGATACCCGCAAGTGGAGGTCATTGAGCATGTTCACACAGGAGGCAATTCGAGCGGCATCGTCGATGGAGCAGCCGCGCTCCTGCTGGGCACGGCGCAGTTCGGTGAAATCACGGGACTGCGGCCGCGTGCTAGGGTCCGAGCATTTGCCTCGATCGGTAGTGAGCCGACAATCATGCTCACCGGACCTGCCAGCTGTACTGAGAAAGTGCTGCGCATCGCCGGGATGTCCATCGGCGACATTGACTTGTTTGAGGTCAATGAGGCGTTCGCCGCGGTGGTGATGCGATTCATGCGCTACTTCGAGATCGACTCCTCGCGAGTCAATGTCAATGGGGGCGCCATCGCGATGGGGCACCCGTTGGGTGCTACGGGCGCGATCCTGCTGGGCACGCTGCTAGATGAGCTGGAGCGGCGCGACGCGAGTGTCGGGCTGGTCACGCTGTGTGCCGGTGTCGGCATGGCAACCACAACCATAGTCGAGCGCCTGTGAGTCAATCTGAGCGAATGAGTGTTGCTGTGGGTACCGATCAGGTGGCGGTAGTCACCCTGTTGGGCGCTCCGCCTGTAGTGGATAGTGTCTTTTGCAATGAGTTGCGGCTGCTCATCGAGCGGTTCGCGGCCGATTCGCAAGTTCGCGGCGTGCTGTTGCAGTCTGCCAACCCACGTGTGTTCGCCGAAGGGATGGCGCTCGCGCCGCTGGCTACGAGTGCCCCTGCCGCCGCGCAGGTGTATGCGGAAAGTCAAGCGATTTCCGCCACGCTGCGCCGGCTGGAGACTTGTGGCAAGCCGGTGGCTTGCGCCATTGACGGACAAGCGTTGAGCGAAGGATTCGAGCTGGCACTCGCGTGTCACTTCCGGGTGATGACGCGGCGTCCGGGAGCTGTGTTGGGAATGCCTAATATGCGCTTCGGCGTCACACCCGCCGGAGGTGCAACGCAGCGCCTGCCACGTCTGGCAGGCATCCCGGCCGCATTGAAAGTCCTTCTCGACGGCGAGTTGCTGCCAGCCGATCGGGCTGCGCAGATGGGCATCATCGAGCGGGTGACCGACACACATCCCTCAGCGGCTGCCCGCGAGTGGTTGTTAAGTTCTCCGGCGGGTCAGTCCCCCTGGGACATTAAGGGCTTCCGTGTCCCCGGGGGTGCGGGCTGCCTTGCCTCGCATGCCGTCGAGTCGTTCCAGGCAGGGACTTCCCGCCAGGTCCAGGCCACCGCCAGAAATGATCCCGGGCCATTGGCTTTATTGGCAGCGGTGTTCGAAGGTACCCAGCTTCCGATGGATGCCGCACTGAGGATCGAATCGAAGTATCGTACCCGGGTACTGAGCGAGCCGATCGCCGCCAACAGGATACGGACCGGGCTGATTTATCGCCAGGAGGCTGACTCGCTCGAAAGCCAGTCCGGCCGTCCGCCTTCCACCCGTGTCGCTCGCCTTGGACTCATCGGCGCAGGACTGATGGGTACCGGCATTGCGAGAACTGCCGCCGCAAAGTCGATCGACGTTGTGGTGCTGGATGCCAACCTCGACGCCGCAGAGAAGGCCCGGGCGAGTGTCGAGGCAAATTGCCGCGTCCGGGCGACAGCGGACTTCGCCTACCTCGCAGATTGTGACCTCGTTATCGAAGCGGTGTTTGAGCAACGCGCTGTCAAGGAGGACGTGATTCGCCGTGCGGCCGAGGCCGTCTCCCGACAGGCCGTGCTGGCTACCAACACTTCGACCTTGTCTGTTGGTAGCCTGGCCGCCGCCGCGGTCGACCCACAGCGTTTCATCGGCTTGCATTTTTTTTCTCCCGTTGAGCGGATGCCGCTGGTGGAAGTCATCGTTGCCGCGGCGACCGCGCCAGCCACCCTGGCCCGCGCACTCGCTTTCGTGGCTCAGCTCGGCAAGACACCCGTCGTGGTGCGCGATTCGCCTGGTTTTTTTACCAGTCGCGTGTTCGGTACGTATGTCGATGAAGGCATGGCCATGTTGGCCGAAGGCGTGGAGCCGGCACTGATCGAGAATGGAGCACGACTGGCCGGTATGCCGATCGGACCCCTCGCGGTATGCGACGAAGTCAGCATCCAGCTGCAGCTCGCCGTTCATCGCCAGGCGGTAGCCGACGGGGTCGACGCGAGATTCCAGCGGCTGACGGCCATCCACGTGGTACGCAAGATGGTTGAGGAGTTGGAGCGTCCAGGGCGACGGAGCGGGGGCGGCTTTTACGATTATCCCGCCGGGGCACGGAAGCGTCTCTGGAAGGGGCTCCGCGAGCATTTCCCGGTGCGACGCGAGCAACCTTCGGTTGATGAGGTCAAGCGCCGTCTCTTGCACATCCAGGCGCTGGAAAGCGTGCGTTGTCTCGAGGAGCAGGTAATCAGCTCCCGCCAGGATGGTGATCTCGCGGCGGTGCTGGGACTGGGTTTCCCGGCCTGGACCGGCGGGCCATTCAGTTGGATCGAGATGTTGGGCGCCGAGCGGTTCTGCGCAGAGTGCGCTGTGCTTGCCAAAACCGCCGGTTCCCGGTTCCAGCCAAGTGAGGATCTCGTGTCGGTCGCTCGGTTGAGTTGTTCACGCAGGGCGGGCTGATAATGCGCCGCACTATATTCGATCAGGAGCACCAGATCTTGCGCGAGTCCGCGGTGCGTTTCTTCAAGGAGGAGATCGCGCCGCATGGAGCCAGGTGGCGTGAGCAGGGGCACGTCGACCGCGAGGCTTTCACGAAAGCTGGCGCGATGGGATTTCTGTTGATGTGGGCACCCGAGGAATTCGGCGGCGTCGGCATCGAAGACATGCGTTATGAGCAGATCATTTGTGAGGAAAACGTCCGACACGGCGATAGCGGTTTCTACGCCAATCTGCATTCCATGATTGTCGGACCCTATCTGGGCAGGCTGGGTACACCTGAGCAGAAGCGGGCATTTCTGCCGGGGGCTATCAGCGGCACTACCATTCTGGCGATTGCAATGACGGAACCAGGTACCGGCTCCGACCTTGCCGCCATACGCACGACGGCGAAGCCGGCAGAAGACGGCAGCTGGATCCTCAATGGGGCCAAGACCTACATCAGCAACGGTATGCAGGCGGACCGGGTCGTAGTAGCGGCGCGCACCGGGACCGACCACGCACGACAGCTCGGTTTGTTTGTCGTTGACAGCTCCATGCACGGCTTCACGCGCGGCCGGCGCCTCAAGAAGATGGGTCTGCGCTCACAGGATACGGCGGAGTTATTTTTCACGGACGTGAGAGTCCCGGCTGCGCACGTTCTTGGTGATCCCACAATGGGATTCCGCTATATGGCCGAGAATCTGACTGTGGAACGCTTGCAAGTAGCCATCAGCTCGGTCACCGCTGCGCAGGTAGCGCTCGAGATAACTCTGGACTACATCAAGGAACGGTGTGCCTTCGGCCGACCGATCGGCACGTTCCAGGACGTGCGCTTCCGTATGGCACAGATGCGAGCCGATGTGGATGCAGTCCAGTCTCATGTTGATCAGTGTGTGATGCTGGCGAACTCGGGGGAACTGACCCCCGAAGATGCTTCCGGGGCCAAGCTCGTGGCCACTCAGTTGGAGGGTAAAGTGCTCGACGACTGTCTGCAGATGCATGGGGGCGCAGGTTTCATGGAGGAATACCGGGTGTGCCGGATGTTCCAGGACGCTCGTGTCACCCGGATCTTCGCCGGCACGAATGAAATCATGAAGGAGATCATAGGTCGCGGGCTCGGCCTGGATGATCGTCGCCAAACCGAGTGAATGTGACTGGGTTGCGCCTGAGATGAGTGGTAACGACACCGTGCTCTACAGTGGTCGGTCGCTGCGCGTGGCTATGGATTGTGGCGGCATCGTCACCCTGCACTTCGACCGTGAAGGCGAGTCGGTCAACAAGCTGGATTCTCTCACCGTGAAAGAGCTTGCGGCAGCTTGCAAAGCGATCGCCGCCTGCAGGAGCGCGCGTGGAGTGTTGGTCACCAGCGGGAAAGCGGCGTTCATCGTTGGCGCCGATATATTCGAGTTCACGGCGACATTTGCCCAATCGGAGGCGGCCATCCAGGCACATGTGCAGCGGCAGAACGAAGCCTTCACCGCCCTTCACGATCTGCCTGTCCCGACCGTAGCCGTGATCAACGGTCTGGCGCTCGGGGGTGGATTCGAGGTGGCTCTGGCCTGCGATTCCCGGGTTATGAGCACGGAGGCCGCTGTCGGCTTGCCGGAAGTTACATTGGGATTGTTTCCGGGCTTTGGCGGGACCGCGCGACTCTCGCGGCTTATCGGAGTGGCTGCGGCCATTGAATGGATCACCGGTGGGAAGCAACAGAATGCCGGCAGATCCCTGGCAGTCGGCGCAGTCGACGAGACTGCGACTCCCATGATGCTCATGACCGCGGCCGCGAGGAGGTTGCAGCAGCTGATCGAGTCGGGTGACTGGCGCAAGTTGCGCGAACAACGTCACTTGCCGGTAGTTCTGGACGCGACCGCGGTAGAGAGCGCTCGGGCGACTCTGAAGAAGACCACCGGGCATGAGCCCGCTGCGTCTGCAGCGGTTGATCTGCTGGAGCGCGCGGCAACAGTCAGCGGGGATCGTGCTCTGGAGTTGGAGTCGGCAGCTTTTGCACGAATAGCACGGACGCAAGCCGCTGCATCCATGATACAGCTTTTCATTAACGATCAGGTCGTACGGAAGAAGGCACGAGCGTATGCCCAGAACGCGGCGAAGGTTCAGCGTGTGGCCGTTCTTGGTGCCGGCATCATGGGTGGCGGTATCGCGTTCACGGCCGCCTCCCGCGGCATGCGGGTGTTGATGAAGGACATCATCGGCAGTCAGTTGGACGCCGGAATGAGTGAGGTCGATCGGCTGCTTGCCCGCCAGGTGCAGTCAAAACGCACCTCAAAGGAACAGGCTCAAGTGATACGCGAGTCGATTCAACAAACTTTGACGTTCGATGGATTCAAGGATGTTGATGTAGTGGTTGAAGCCATTGTGGAGAATCTCGGGGTCAAGAAACGGGTTCTGGCGGAGGTCGAGAGCAACGTCCCGGGAGATGCCCTGATCGCGTCGAATACGTCGTCTTTGTCCATTGGCGAGCTTGCGGGGTCCCTGCAGCGGCCCGGTCGCTTTGTCGGCCTGCACTTCTTCAATCCCGTGCCGGCGATGCCTCTGGTGGAGGTGATCCGGAGTGCCGCGACTGAGGCCACATCCCTGACGGCGGCTGTGTCCTTTGCCAGCGCACTGGGAAAGACCCCGGTCGTGGTGTTGGACTGTCCCGGCTTTCTGGTGAATCGAATTCTGACTCCCTACATGCTCGGATTTCTGCGGGCATTCGCCGATGGCGCAGATTTCGAGCACGTGGACCGCGTGATGGAAGGATTCGGCTGGCCCATGGGGCCGGCGCTCCTGCAGGATGTCATTGGCATGGATACGCTCGAGCACGTGCTCGGTGTCATTTCAGCGGGATATCCGCAGCGAATGAAGGTGGATTTCAACAATGCCGTGAGCACCTGGGTGAAACATGGCAGGTTGGGCCAGAAAACCGGTGTAGGCTGGTACCGGTACCAGCTCGATTCGCAAGGTCGGCGCAGCAAGATGCCGAACCCGCTGGTGCGCGAGTGGCTGCCTTGCGCACCGTCGAAGGGCGCGCTCTTCTCTGACGAGCTCATTCTCGATCGCATCCTGTTGCCTATGATCCTGGAGGCGGCCCTCTGCCTTCAGGAAGGAGTGGCCGACACAGCTGCCGAGGTCGATCTGAGCCTGGTACTTGGATTGGGATTTCCCCGTCACGCGGGTGGCCCATTGAAGTACGCGGATTGGCTCGGTATCTCCGAGGTGCTGAGGCGCTGTGAGGCGCTTTCACATCTGGGTCCCATGTATGTGCCCTGTGAGCTGCTCTGCGATCTGGCACGGACCGGCCGGTCATTCCATTCATCGGAGCAGAGGGCATGAGCGGCGCCGGCGAGCAACGCGCGCGGGAAATTGCAGAGCGGGTCGAACGGTTTGTCCGCGACGTAGTCATTCCATATGAGAAGGATCCTCGCAGGACCTCACACGGCCCGAGCGACGCCATGGTGGCGGAGATGCGCGAGAAGGCCCGCGCCGCTGGAGTGCTCACGCCTCATATACTTCCTGACGGCAGTCATTTGACGCAGCGTCAGACGGCCATAGTGCTGCGAAAGTCGGGTTTGTCGCCATTGGGCCCGGTGGCGGTCAACACTGCTGCTCCGGATGAAGGAAACATGTATCTGCTTGGCAAAGTGGCTACGGCGGAGCAGCAACAGCACTTTCTCGCGCCCTTGGTCGCTGGCCGCGCCCGTTCGGCGTTCTTCATGACGGAACCGGCGGAAGAGGGTGGCGCCGGGTCGGATCCGTCCATGTTGCAAACAACGGCGCGTCGCGATGGCGATGATTGGGTGATTGACGGCCGCAAAGCCTTCATCACGGGGGCGGATGGCGCCTCAGTGGGCATTGTCATAGCCAAGTCCGATGAGGGTGCCTGCATGTTCCTCGTCGATCTGCCGAACCCAGCCATCCGGATCGAGCGAGTGCTGGACACGATCGATAGTGCCATGGCTGGCGGTCATGCCGTGGTGCGCATCTCAGGGCTTCGCGTCCCGCATTGGCAAATGTTGGGCAAGAGCGGCGACGGCTTCAAACAGGCGCAGGTGCGGCTGTCTCCGGCGCGTTTGTCGCACTGCATGCGCTGGCACGGTGCCTGTACCCGCGCTCAGGAGATCGCGAGCGCGTACGCCTGCAGGCGCCACGCCTTTGGCAAGCCACTGATAGATCACGAAGGTGTTGGCTTCATGCTGGCTGACAACCTGATCGATCTGCAGCAGTCCGAGCTGATGATCGATTGGTGTGCGGGCGTATTGGACACCGGATGTCTCGGTACGCACCAGAGCTCGATGACCAAAGTGGCTGTCTCGGATGCGCTGTTCAGGGTGGCCGATCGTTGCGTCCAGGTCATGGGCGGCACTGGCGTAACCGGTGACACAATTGTCCAACAGGTGTTCCGCGAGATTCGTGCGTTCCGCATCTATGACGGGCCGACCGAGGTCCACAAGTGGTCGCTGGCCAAGAGCATCAAGAGGGCTACACGTGAGCACTGATGACGTGTTGCCGCAGGTCCGGTCCGAGCACGCCTTCGATGCGCGCGCCGTGCAGGAGTGGATGCGGACACACGTCTCGGGGTTCGAGGGGCCGCTGTCGATCGAGCAGTTCAAAGGCGGGCAGTCGAATCCGACCTTCCGTCTGTCGACTCCCCGACAGCGCTACGTCCTGCGGCGCAAGCCGCCCGGGACGCTGTTGAAGGGCGCACATGCGGTCGATCGTGAGGCTCGGGTGATGTCAGTTCTGGAGGGGACCGGGTTCCCCGTGCCGCACGTGTATGCACTCTGCAACGATGACTCCGTGATCGGCACTGCGTTCTTCGTGATGAGGCTCGTGCAGGGAAGGATCTTCTGGGATGCGACCTTTCCGGACGTTCGGCGTGCGGAACGGCCTCGCTACTTCGATGCAATGAGCGCAACGCTCGCACAGTTACACAAGATTGATTTCGCCGCCATCGGGCTAGAGGGTTACGGCCCGAGCGGCAACTACTTCGAGCGTCAGATCAGCCGCTGGTCGCGGCAGTATCTGCAGGATGAAGCGGCCGGCCGGGATCCGCATATGGATCGCCTGGTGGAGTGGTTGCCAAAGCACATTCCTCCAGGGGACGAAGTCAGTCTGATTCATGGCGATTTCCGCTGCGACAATTTGATCTTCCATCCCACCGAACCGCGGGTCGTCAGTGTGCTCGACTGGGAGCTGTCCACCTTGGGGCATCCGCTGGCGGACTTCGCCTACCACCTGATGATGTATCGGGTGCCGCCGTGCGGAGTGGCGGGACTTCTTGGGACGGACCTGCGCGAATTGAATATTCCGACCGAGCGAGAGTACGTGGTCGCCTACTGCGAGCGTACCGGCCGCCGGGACATTCCCAACCTGAATTTCTACATGGCCTTCAATCTCTTCCGGTTTGCCGGAATTCTTCACGGCATCAAGGGCAGACTGTTACGTGGAGCCGCGGCATCGGACAAGGCAAGGGAGGTCAGCACAACCATGCCGCTGTTTGCGCGTACCGCCTGGCAAGCGGCCCAGAACTGATCGGCAGCATCGAGGGGGTCCGTATGAAAGCAGCCGAACGCATCACTTCAACAGTCTTCTCATATAAGTTCATCGCGCCAGTTCCTTACGCCGGGGCCATTACCCGCAACGCGCTGCTGCAACGAATTGCCTCCCGGACGAGTGCGCGTGTCGTGCTCCTGCAGGGACCAGCGGGCCATGGCAAATCCACCCTGTTACAACAGTTGAAGGATGCGGTTCAGGGTGAAGGACAGTACACCGGCTGGCTGACCATGGACGCGGGCGACAATGATCCTCGTCGCTTTCTGCTGCACATTGAGTCGCTCGTTGCCGCGTTGAGCGATGTGGCAGGCCAGTCGCCGGCACGCCCGCCCGACCGGAAGGATGGAAGCTCTCACTTCCGGCCAGATTGGCTGATAGACCGGATCACTCGCATCGGGCGTCCAGTTGGCCTGTTCTTCGACGAATTCCAGACTCTCACCGACAAGACCGTGCTATCGTTTTTTGCAGCGTTGTTTGACCGCGCGCCCGCGTGTCTGCGCATCTATGTCGGGACACGTTCGCTGCCGGATGTGGGGCTCGCACGTCTGGTCGTCAACAATCGGGCGTTGATCCTCAAGGGTGATGACTTACGCTTTTCCGCACAGGAGGTGGCGCGCTTCTTCGCGGCGGCGGGTGAGCTGGGCATCGATCTTGACGAGATCGATACTATCTATCGCCACACGGAGGGCTGGCCGGCAGCGCTTCAGCTTTTCAGGCTGACACTCGGGAGCCCGAGGGTACGCAAGTCGCTCGACAGCGAATCAGTGCGCGCGCCGCGCGAACTCGCCGAGTACCTCGCTGAGAATGTGCTCGCCTTGCAGCCGCCGCGTGTCCAGCAGTTTCTGTTGCATACCTCTGTGCTCACGCGCTTGAGCGCCGCGTTGTGTGATGAGGTGTTGGGTCGCGGCGATTCGCGGGAATTGTTGCTGGACCTGGAGCGTTCGGGTATGTTCCTGCGCTGCATTGATCCGCAGGCGGGCTGGTTCAAATATCATAATCTATTCTCCTCGATTCTGGCAGAGCAGCTCAAGCACTCGCCCAATGCTGCCGAGGAGGTGCATCGGCGCGCAGCGCGCTGGTACCTGGAAAATGGCGTATATGAAGAATCGGTTCACCACGCCGCTGCCTGCCTGGAATTCGCCGCGGCCGCAGATGCATTGAATGCCTGGTCATCACGGCTCGTGGCCGATGCTCATTTGCGAACGGTCGAATACTGGAGCGAGCGGCTGCCGTTCAAGGAGATCATTGCGCGGCCTCAGCTGGCCATTAAATGCGCTTACGCTCTGGTGTTCCTGCGCCGGCGGCAACGCGCGCGGCCTCTGTTGGAATTTCTCGCGGGATACTCGGGACGCCCGGAGGTGCTGGAGACGACCGACCCGAGCGTAGTGCTGGCGATGGGTGCGATTGCCGGCGATGATATCCAGAGCGCTTGTAACATCAGCAGCCACGTCCCGATGAATCAGTATGATGCGGAAGGATTCGCAGCCTTTGAGCTGGCTGCCGCGGCGAATCTCCGCGCTTACTGCGCACTGACGGCCCAGGAGTTTGAAGCGGCCCGCGAGTATCTGGCTCTGGCACGCGTCTATAACGAGCACGCCGACGCCGCCTTCAGTCGTAGTTATACCGCTGTTGTGGCCGCGCTCGTAGCGCTGGTCCAGGGTGAGCTGCAGGAGGCAATTGAGCGCATCAGGGCCGCGCTGATCGAGCGGCGCCAGGCGGTGGACAAGTCGTTCGCATCGGCTGCCCTGTTTTCCGCCTATGTGTGGGCGCTCTACGAGGCCGACGAGCTGGAAGCCGCAGAGGCCATATTCCGGCAGAATCATGAGGCCATCAGGGACACTGCGCTGACCGATTTCATAGCCGTCTCCTATTTGTCAATGGCGCGAATTCACGATGTGCGTGGCAGGCATTCCGAGGCCGATGCGATACTGGGTGAGGCGGAGGCAATCGGGCACAACAGTGGCTGGCCGCGTCTGGTGAGCCTGGTGGAGTGGGAGCGCATCCGCAGATTGCTCCGGCGTGGTCTGGTGGATCAGGCACAGGCCACAGCCAACTCGGTACGCGTCGATTCGACACTACCGCCCCACTGGATTCCATTCGCCAGCGATGCCGAGGATGCGGAGCTGGGGGAAATCCGGCTGGCGCTCGCGAAATCCGCGCTGGTGGAAGCTCAGGCGCGGATTCACGCCGCCTTGAAACGTCAACGCGGCCGAGTGTTGCGCAAGATCAAACTGCAGTTGCTCGCGGCCATCTGCAGCACGGGCTCGGGCGATCATGGCGCATCCCGGCGCGATCTGCGGGCGGCGCTGCGTTTGGCGCAGGCGGGTGGCTTCGTCCGCTGTGTGCTCGATGAAGGGGAGCCCGTACTTCGCCTGATCCGGGCGGAATTTCAAGCGGTGCTTGACAGCCGGGGCGCCAATGCGCTCGACCAGGAGCTGCAGTTCATGCTTCGATTGCTGAGGATCTCCGGTGTCAGCCTGGCACCGCTGCCGGAACGCAATCGGGTCGGCGCGCAGACTCTCACCGACCGTGAGCGGGAACTACTCGTACTGCTTGCCAACGGCACTTCCAACAAGGACGTCGCCAACCGGCTGTTCGTGTCGGAGAACACGGTCAAATTCCATTTGAAAAACATCTACGCCAAGCTCGCGGTGACCTCGCGTGTGCATGCCATAACCGCGGCACGCGAGATCGGACTCATTCAGTGATCATTTGATCACAATGGGATTCGCAGGCGAGCCGGATGCCTGGACCACTTTCAGAGGTGCGGCGGCGTAGAAGAACTCGTAGCGATGATCATGGTCGCAATCGTGGGCGAGATCATCGAGATTGGCGATCTCGGTGAAGGCTACACCCAGGTAGGACATCAGGGCGACATGCAAGGGTAGGACGACACCGGTCGCCGGGTCGACGGTGGTCTCGTTGGCCATGGTGTCAGTGACGAGATTGGGGATCTCCATATCATTGAACCAGTCGACCAGCTCCCGGCTCAGGGTCAATCCCGGCTCGAGCCACCCCTTGCCACTGCCGTAGAAGCGATCCGCGTCGCGGAAGAACTGGCCAATCCAACCTGTACGAATCACGAGGATGTCGCGCTTCAGGATCTCAACACCCTGCTTACGGGCGGCATCGAGCAGGTCCCGATGGGTGAATGTCTCGCCTCGGTCGAGCGAGTCTTTGCCGCGGTGCCGGGCCACATCGATGAGCACGGCGCGTCCGACTATGCCTTTCTCCGCAATCGGCAGCACGCTCGCCTTCGTCATGCCTCCGATGGTCGTTTTGGCGTCGTAGCCGTTATAAATCTGGTCGCCATACCAGGTGTGCCCGAGCGCGTCATACTGGGTCGAGCACTGCAGATAACACTGAATCATGTCATCACAACCCTCGATACCGCCGGGCGCGGCCGGCACCTTGCCTCCAAGTACGTGCCCCTTGTCGATGACGTTGACCCGGACCGGTCTGCTGCGGCCGCCCGGCCAGACAGGATCGCCCGCGGGGTTGGCCATGGGCACCTGAAGCGTGAATACCTTCCCGGTACGGATGAGCTTCACGGCGGCGAGCACATTCTCGGGACCGAGATAGTTCAGCGCGCCAACTTCATCATCGGCGCCCCACTTGCCCCAGTTCTTCGGATAGCCGTCGAGCAATTCACCCAGTGAGGGAACGTCTCTGGTCACGCCGCTCATGAATCTCCTCCCGATATCAGTTGGACACGCCCCTGTGTCCCGTCCACCGTGATGGTGTCACCGTCGTGATAGACTTCGGTTGCTCGCTCCAGTGCCGTCACACAGGGCAGGTTGAATTCGCGGCACAAGGAAGCGCCATGAGCTAGCACGCCGCCGGTTTCCAGTACCAGGCCTGCGATTCTGGAGAATACGGTGCTCCAGGCAGGATCGGTCTGGCGGGTGATAAGAATCTCGCCATCGCGGATCCTGGGCAGATCGCGAGCTTCGAAGATGACACGGGCCGTAGCTGTCACGAGACCCGGACTGGCGCCAATGCCCACTCGCGCGTTACCGTCGATGTGCTGCGAGCCGTCGGCGTGCTCTGCATAGCCAATCAGAAACTTCGGCGGCTGGGCGCGCAGTGTCTCGTGCCAGACCCGTTTTCGCACGTGAGCTCGCGTCTGCGCTTCGCGGGCATCGAGCTCTCCGCGCAGCGCCTGATCGACCTCGGCTGCACCCAGAAAAAATATATCATCCGCCTCGCCCAGAACGCCCGAGCCCGCCAGGCGTTGCCCGTAGGAACGATAGATTCTCCTGAGCTGGTACCAGACACGGTCGAAATAGAATCGATGGTTGTCCCGCTCGCTCATGTAAATCTCGTTGTAGCGGAACAGCCAGCGCAACAACGAGCGGCGCCAGGCTTTCAGCCCCGTGCACTGAGCGAGCAGCCGTGCCTGGGACTCACGCCGCATCCTGCCCATCTCGAGGTTCTGTTGTTTGGGGCTGCTACCGGTGCTGGTGAGATAGCTGCGCACCAGCGCCAGCAACTGCTCGCGCTCATCTCCCCAGCGCGGATAGACCAGATCCTTGTAGGAAGCGCCGCGATGGCGATGTGAGTGCCAGAACGTCTCAAAGCACTCCGTGAATCGCGCGTCGCCGCGGCGCAGCTGCTGCGCCAGCTGCCAGATCTGCTCCGATTCCTCGACGGTTATGCTGCCTTCGAGCCCTGAGGTGACCCGCGCGTACAACTCGTCGCCGTCGCCAAACCACCTATCGAGAAGACCCGTCAGGATGAATGTCAGATCGTGCGCGTGGTAGGCGACCGCGAAGCCGCACGCGGGCGAGACGACTCCAACGACTTTGTCGACTGCGGCGCGGTGGGCGGCAATCTGCTCCAGGGTCATGGAATCGAGGTTCAGATCGAACCATTCATCGGACTGCCGGATGAACCCAGGCCAGAGCGCGGCGAGGGTTTCATGGTTGTGTGTTAGTGAGCGCAACTGGCGCTGCTGGAGCTCGAAGCGCAATGTGCGTCGCAACCGCCCACGCCATAGCCACCTGTCATTGCGCACCGCTTTCTTCAGATACGCAGGGAAGAAATTCAGGATGCCGGCGATACGGCTGAACGCCGGGTGATAAGCGTATTGCCTCCGTACTACCTCGACGTCGGCATACGCGGCCGCCCGGTAGTACTTGAAAACGTCTGGCGGCAAGGGCCCCGGATCGCTGTGCCACTTCCAGTAGGCTGCAAACGAGGGTGTGAGGTTTTGAATGTTGTAAAAGAGGGGGCTGATGGGCGGAGCCCAGATTTCATCAGCGTACGCTCGAGTCCATACCCTGTTAGGGTCATCGGGTCTGGCGGCCTCATTATCGCGCCATGGCTCGATCTTGCGGCTATGGAACACATCGGCGACGGTAGTGATGGGCCGGCTCTGCAGCATGAATACCCGGTTGCCGACCGCTGCCCATTCAATGTCCTGCGGAAACCGATAGTGTTCACCCGCCGAGATCGTCATTTCCCAGACAGTGTGCAGAATTGACTCGGGCAGCGGCATGCGATTCGCGCTGTCCGTGCGTGACCGGAGTTCGCCGGATCGTGCCCCGACGACAATCTCCTCGGGATTGACCGAGCCTGAGACCAGCGCTTCGCCGAGACCTTGCACGGCGTTGATAACGACTTCGCTGAGTGCCGAGTTGACCGGATTTGCTCCAAACGCGACGCCGGCCCACTCGGCCGGAACGAGCGTCTGAATGACCACTCCCATTGCAGCCGCTTCGCAGTTACGGAGGTTGCGGTACTTGCGCGCCCCCGGGCTGTCATAGCTTGCCCAGCAGGTCTCTATGGCCTTCAAGACCGCCTCGATGTCAGAGAGGTTCAGCGCGGTGGAATACAGTCCCGCGAATGAGTTGTCCGCTGAATCCTCGCCTCTGGCAGATGAGCGCACGGCGAATCGGGTTCCCGGCAGCTGAGCTCTAATCCACTCCGCAACCGCCTTGCGCAGCGCGCCTGTACCATGCGACCGTTGAGTAAGGAACGCCTCGCAACTTACAACACAGAATGAGGGTACGTCGAAACCGGCCGCCATCAATGCGGCCAGGGATGCCGCCTTTCCACCGACGTTGTGCTCCTCGCGGCAACGCGGGTCTGAGCTTGCAAGCAGCAGCGAGTCGGTCAACCGGTCTTCCCTTCCTGCAGAGATTGCGCATCGATGGTCGGCGGCCAGAAATAGGAGGCGACGCCGGTGCAACTACCCCAGCCGTCCACGTCGTACTTGCCGACACCTTCAAAGCCCCACAATCCGAACGGCTCACCATGTCCGATGACCGCGAACATCTCGCCCATCTTCGCGTGAACGATCCGGCCGGCCACATCTTCGATCCGCACGTCGATATCGCGCTGCACGCCAGTGCCCGTGTAACGGGCAGTTCGCTGAATGTTGCTCACGCTGCGCACTTCTCCATCGATAGCAACGAATCCCAGATACAGGCCCTCGCCCTGCTCGATGACCGATACCGAGCGGCGCGCATCCGGTGTCTGGAACGACCACATCTTGAAAGTGTGCTGGGAGAAAATCTGCATGTCGCGATTTCCCCAGGAGTGATCCGTGTCCCCCGTAGTGCGCACCTGGTAGGTCCGGCCGGCGATCTGGAGAGCTCCCCTTACCTGCCAGGGGCGGTGATACCGGTTCTTCGCAACCCAATTAGGAGTTGCATGGAGGCCATCGGCGTAATCGTACGGTGGGATCGTGAACTCGCCTTCGAGATCCATCTCCGTGCCGGCGTCGTCCCTGAAGCTGATCCGGTATGACTTCAGAGGTTGAGTGCGCACCATATGCAGGCCACACAGGTCCACATCATCGAAGTCTGCGTCGATGAGAGCCTCGATGTCGTTCTTGAAACAATAGACCCAGTCGCCATTGGGCGCCGTGTACCGATGCCCGGGCGAATTCATGGCCAGATCATTGGCGGCGCGCTGGTCGATTCTGCCCTTGTAGATGCTAACCAACATACCCGATTTCATGGGCTTGTTGGGCACTACCCACAGATACAGCCAGCCGCCCAGTCCGTTCGCGGCATCGGCGAAGTTGAAATACAGGCTCTCACGCCAGTTGAACAGGTCATCGTGAGGGTGTCGCAGCTCGTCGGAGGCGGCCAGAACCATGGTGATCTCTCTTGCGGTGATGGCGCTAGCCGTCATGGCCGTGAGGCTATGATGCCGGTTGCAGCCGGTTGGGCTCAAGGGCGCTGAGGGTATTACAGCGGGAAATCGCATTCTCTTGACTACACTAACGGGTAGTAGGCGCATCGCTACCCGCTCGGTACCGTCCTCCGCAACAGGGGGCGCTGAACCGCATGGTATTGAAGGCCGACGACGAGCTGCGCCACGCCTGGGACGACGATCCTCTGTGGCGTGAGAGCTGGTACTGGAACTTTTCCGAGCCAGCCCACGGAATCGGCGGCTGGCTGTATGCGTGGGTGGTTCCGAATCAGCCGCTGAAGTCGGGCATGCTCGTGTGTTTCTATCACGGTTTGGCAACTGATTTCGATTCGACAGAGAGAGCCTGGCGCTCGCCGGGGCACGTGCTCAGGGGCCCCGCTGACAGTTGGGTCTATTGCTACAAGCAGGATATCCCCGAGCTGCTGCGGTCGAATCTCGATGACGCCGAGCTGTGCGGTCTGCGCATGCGGCGGCTCGAGCCACTGAAGCGCTACGAGCTACAATTTGCCGATGGCAACCACGCACGCTTCATACTCGACTGCGATTTCATGTCCGATCCATGGGACTTCGACGACAACATCCATCCGACTCCGCGCTGGCTGGCAAAGAACCGCTATCACCGGGCATGGACGGCCGTCGGCGAGGTGGTGATTGCCGGGCAGAGCTACCGAATTGCAACGACCGGCGACTCGGACCATTCCTGGGGCACGCGTGACATGGGGATCTTCGAGCAGAATTCGCTCAAGACCTATGCCGTCCAGACACCGGACAGACGGCTGTCCGTCAAGGCTCAAATGCTGGGCCCGCCCAGGCACGAGCTGCCGCGAGGCTACATTGCATACAGCCGCGAAATGCGCGCCATCCGCTCGATTCGTGAGAGGTCACGCTACCATGCGAACGGCCTGATGCATGACATCTCGCTGCGCGTCGAGGATGTCGCCGGCCGTGTGGTTGAGGCCCACATGGGTGAGTTGTACGCGGCGGTTGCGGGAGGCGGGCCAAACGTCGGCTATGAAGGGGCCGGCGTGTGGGACGTCGCCGGCTGGGGCAAAGGCGCCGGCATCGCCTCTTGCTGGTGGGCAAAGGAGATTACCCGCGAGCAGTTACACAATGGGCTGGCAGGCCAAACTCTCGAGTAGCGGACCGGGGGCGCATGCGTTGGATCCTCCACCCGGCCGATCCGGACTGCACTGTCGAGTCCTGCGCTGGCGGCAAAGGGGCAGCGCTGGCCCGCCTCGCTCGTCTCGGCGTGCAGGTACCCGCATTTTTCGTCGTCCGCGCTGCGGCACACCGGACGATGACGGAAGGGCTGTCAGCACAGTTCTCTGACGAACTGCGGCAGGCGCTCGCCGCCCTGGATTCGTCCGCGGGCCTGTCCGTTCGATCTTCGGCAATTGGCGAGGACGACCCGGACAGCTCGTTCGCCGGTCTCTTCCACACGTCCCTGGATGTTCACGGTTTTGAGGCGGTGCTGGCCGCAATTCGCCGATGTTGGCAGTCGCATGACGATGCAGCGGCCGTCGAATATCGAAGCGCCCGCAGTGGAGCGGACAATGGAGCCATGGCCGTGGTCGTGCAGCGCATGATTCACGGCGAGTGGTCCGGGGTCTGCTTCACCGCTCATCCCGTGAAGCTTGCGCTGTCGGAGGGCTTGATCAATGCGGTCCGAGGCGTGGGCGAAGCATTGGTGTCCGGTCAGGTAAACCCTGAGGAAATAACTGTAGATGCCAGAACCGCTCGTGTGCTCGATCATCGCGGCGGAGAGGGGCGGCAATTCCCGCAGAAGGCCATTGAGCGGGTGTGGAACGTCTCGCGCAACCTGGCCGAGCAACTACAGTTTCCACAGGACATCGAGTGGACGTGGCAGGCGGGCGAGCTCTTCATTCTGCAGAGCCGGCCCATCACCACCATCGCGGACGTGTATTACAGCCGGATGCTCGAGCCATGGAAGGCCGACCCGACTGCCCGCCCGGACGCGCCCCAGCGCGTCTGGTCCCGAATGCTGGCGGATGAGACCTGGGTCTCCCCGATCAGTCCACTGTTCTACAACGTACACAACAGCACACCCGGCCGCGTCGGCTTCTTCCGTTCTCACGGGGACACGCTTCCCTTGCCGGTGGACATGTTCAAGTACTACCAGGCGACTGCCTACGCGGATACGGCGGTAATACGCCGCATGTATGAGTATCAACCGCGTATTGCGAGGATCCGGGGCGTAGTCAACTTTCTTCCCCCCAGCATGCAGGATGGCTTTCGACGGGCGCCATGGCGCTGGCACGGGCGACTGCGCCGCATCCTGAGCTATGAGCTGGCAAACCGTCGCATGCGCTCGATAACCCACAACTACAGATACGTCGCCGCGCAATGGCCTACCTATGTGGAGAAGAGCACTCGCTGGTTGGACACCGACCTCGATGCGATGTCCCTCGAGGAGCTCCGCAAGCATCAGGCGGACGTCCAGAAGGAAATGCTTGCCGTCGGGCCACCCTGCGCCATCGCGGTCCTGTCGCATGCCTCTGATATTCATCTGCTCCTGACGGGATTGCTCGGCCGCTGGTTTGCCCACCTGGGCTCGAGTGGCGAGGGCTTGTATGCGCGCGTCAGCAGCGGACTCGAAGACAGCGAAACGTTGCGCGAGAACGAAGCGCTGTGGCAGATGTCTCAGGCGATCCGTGGTCTGGGGAGCGCGGCAATCGCAAGTGCCACCAAGGATGATTGGAACACGTTCGCGCGGCTCGCACGACAGCTTGCGGGTGGGGCCGAGCTCGTCGCTCAGTTCGAGAGTTTCTGGCGTGCCCATCGCCATCTGGGCTCTTCGTACAAGGATTTGATCTGGCCGCGCTGGGGCGACGATATCGATCTCTGCTTCTCGATGTTGAAAGGCTATATCACCAGCAATGCTGAGCGGCCCCGCGACATTCACGCGCGCAGCATGGCCTCGAGACACGCGGCACAACGGGAGCTGCTCGGTGCGGTCAAGGCTCCGTGGGCGCTCCCGCGGCGCTGGTTTCTGCGGAGACTTTTCCGATACAACGAGTTGTACATGGCGGTGCGTGACAATCACCGACACTACGTGGACAGGAATTGGTATGAGGTGCGTCGCATCTATCTTTCTCTTGGGAAGCGCCTGGTTGAGGCGGGCGTGTTGGAGTCTCGCGACGACGTGTTCTTCCTGGGCGTCGAAGAAGTGAATGTCGCTCTCGGTGGCCAGCTCGGTAGGACTGAAGCCACGAGGCGCGTCAACGTACGAAACAAGGTCTGGCAGGCAACCCTACGGCGCCAGGGGCCGAAGTTTCTGCAGGGTTGGAGTGCGCTCGAGGAAGACCTGGCCGCTCGTGATGCAGGACCCGGGCGTCAATTGGAAGGTATAGCAGCCAGTCCTGGAAAGGCAATCGGCAGGGCGCGCATCGTGTACGACGTGAGCGCACTCCCGACCGTCAAGGATGGCGAGATTCTGGTGACTCGACAAACCGATCCGTCCTGGACCACGGTCTTCGGACGGATCGCCGGGCTCGTACTGGAAACAGGCGGTGTGTTGTCACACGGCACGTCACTGTGCCGCGAGTACGGGCTTCCCTGTGTGACAGCCGTGGAGAGAGCCATGGTGAGAATCCCGGACGGCAGCCGTGTCGAGCTATCGGGCACCGCGGGCCTGATACGCATTCTCGACGGGGTCTGAGAGTCGGACTTGTTATATCGAACGGAGCACGAGATGCATTTCGCTGTGGTTGCCGAAGACCTGGAGTTTCCCGAAGGACCGATCGCAATGGCGGACGGTTCCGTGCTGTTGGTCGAGATACGCCGACAGACACTGACCCGGATCGCGCCGGGCGGTGAGCGTACGATCGTTGCTGAGCTCGAGGGTGGCCCGAATGGCGCCGCCGTCGGACCGGATGGCGCTGTCTATATCTGCAACAACGGCGGCTTTGCATGGATGAAGTTGCCCAATGGACACTTCACGACGGAAGGCTTTGCGCCGGAGAACTACCGCGGTGGCTCGATTCAGCGGGTGGACCTGAAGACCGGTGCTGTCGAGACGCTCTACACCGAATGCGATGGCCGGCCGCTGCGCGGGCCAAACGACCTGGTATTCGATCGCGAAGGAGGGATGTGGTTCAGCGATCCCGGCAAGGTGAGCAGGGAATGGATGCACCACGGACATCTGCTCTACGCACGACCTGACGGCTCCATGATTCGACGTGTCCGTGACCGGATGGTCACGCCCAACGGTGTCGGTATTTCTCCTGATCAAAAGACGCTCTATGTAGCCGAGACACTCACCTCGCGCTTGTATTCGTTTCAGATCACTGGTCCCGGACAGTTGGCCGATCCTGACACGAGCTGGAACCGCGGCATCATGGGGCCGCTGCCAGGGAAGCAGATGCTGGACAGCCTGAAAGTCGAAGCCGCGGGTAACATTTGTGTCGGCACGCTCATCCATGGAGGAATCACGGTGTTTGGTCTCGATGGCGTGACCGAACACGTCAGTCTCCCCGACCACTTGGTCACCAATCTCTGTTTCGGTGGCACGGACATGCGCGATGTATGGATCACGGGCTCTGCTACCGGCCGGCTTTTCCGGGGACGCTGGCCCCGTCCGGGTCTGAAACTCAACTACAACGACTGAAGCTGAATTCACGCTCACATTCGGAGAGGGGAGAATCGTAGATGGTCGCCAAGACACGCAACGCCAGCGTTCGCGCCGGCATTCTGACGGTCACATGGGTATGCTCGCTGCTGAGCGTGCCTCTGAGTGCGCAGTCTCAGCAGGCATCTTCATCCGACGCACTGCAGGAAGTCGTGGTCACCGCGCAGAAGAGGGCGGAGAATCTGCAGACCGTGCCGCTGTCAGTCACGGCGATTGCTGGCCCCACTATGCAGGCTCTGCACGTGGAGGGCCTGGCCGATGTGACGGGCACCATACCGAACGTCCAGATTCAGGTCAACGCTGGACTGCAGAACGCAGCAGCGCTCGTGATTCGTGGCATCGGTATCGTCGGTAATCCATCTCCGTATGTCGGTACGGAAGTGGCAACCATCGTAGATGGTGTGGTGCAGACGGTGAATGAGCTCGGCCTTGTGGACCGGTTCGATGTGGAGCGAATAGAGGTTCTACGCGGACCCCAGGGGACGCTGTTTGGAGCCAACACCACGGGAGGCGCAGTCAACATCGTCGAGCGCCAACCAACCGGTGAACTCGGCGTATATGGTCAGGTTGGCGTCGGTAACTATCAGTCGAAGAACGTTTTCGCCGCCCTGAATTTTCCGATCATCGACGGAACCCTGGACGGCAAGGTGGCGGTTTCGAACCGCAGCCGCGAGGGATTTTATACAAACCTGTACAACGGTGAGCCCATTGGTGGTGTCAACACAACGAGTGAGCGAGGCTACCTCAAATGGACGCCCTCGGACACCACTGACGTGACATTAAAGGTGGAGGGTCAGCAGACGCGCAATGGTACTGACGTACTTCTCAATGTGTCCTATCCGGGTGAGCTCTTTTACAGACCTACGACTCCGTACGGCTTCGAGTTGTATTCGGACGTGCCTGATCAACACAACTCGGACAGCTATGGCATCACGATCACGGCCAATTCACTCACGCCTATCGGTAAGATAACATCAATCACCAACTACGCGAAGTGGGGTAGCCGCGGCTATCAGGATATCGACGGCATCGATCTGTACGGCTACGCGCAGATCGGCAATACCACGGGTCATCAGTTCTCGCAAGAGCTGCGCGACGTGTTTCACCCCATCGACAGCGTGGAGGTGCTGGTAGGTGCGTTCTTCCAGCAATGGATGTACAACTCCGATGGAGAAGCCTGGGTGGCATTTGTAAGCCCGGACTTAATCGACGAGACTCTGGCGCGGGAACACACAACGAACGTCGCCGGATTCAGCCAGCTTTATTGGAACGTGACTGACAAGTTGCGCCTGCAGGCGGGTGTGCGTGTCAGTCACGAAAAGGTGCATATGGCTCGCGAGGACGATTTCTATAGTCAACCTGCCGGCACCGATCCGAGGAAGGGCTACGGCAACCTGGTCGGCGCAGTTCCGCAGCCTGTCAATCCCGCCAACCCGCCCGTGCAGGGAGAGAAGACTTGGACCAATGTTGGCGGCAGGGTCGGACTCGACTACAACTTTACGCCGCAAGCGATGGCCTATGGCTACTATGCGCGCGGATTCAAGTCGGGCGGATTCAACGGGCGCATCACTCTGGCGACCGACCTCGGACCGTTCAATCCGGAGTTCGTGGATTCGTTCGAAGTCGGCCTGAAGAGCGACTGGCTCGACCACCACCTGCGCGTCAATCTGGCCGCCTTCCTCAACAAGTGGCACGACATGCAGGTCGCCCAAGTGTTTTTTGCCAACGGCGTGCAGCACTCGGCGATCGTGAACGCGGCCAAGGCGACCACCAAGGGTCTCGAGCTCGAGACGCAGTGGGTGGTCGGTGGCGGCCTGCGATTCGGTGGCAATGTCGGCTACCTGAGGGCGAACTATGACCAGTTTACTACCGGCAGCGGTCCGACCTGCCCACCTCAACCCGAGCCGCAGCCGGTTCCTTGCAGCGCCGTATATGACGGCAGGACGCTTCCCTATGCACCGAAATTCACCGCCTCGGTGGATGCCAACTATGCATTCGGTTTCCTGAGTGGCGATGCCAATGCCCTCCTGCAGTGGACCTACAACGGCGAACGCTGGGGTAACTTCACACAACAGGTCAGCGAGCGGCTGCGCGCTGATGGCCTCATCAATGCCAATCTGTCGTGGAGTCCAAAGGCGGGCAAGTACACGATTTCTGTTTGGGGCCGCAACCTGGCCAACAAAAAATACCTGGTGCTCGCCCTGGATGCACCGCCGTTGTTCACCGAAGGACTGTTGGGTAACCCGCGTGAATTCGGTATGGACGTGAAGTTTGATTTCTGATGATCGTCGCGACTGACGCAATCGGTACCCTGGGTGAGCTGTGTGTCCACAATGCACGGATACGCGGCTCCAGCACGGCCCTTGTGTTTGAGGCCCGCATCACGAGCTACGCGGAGCTCGACCGCTATGTGAATCAGGTCGCGAATGGCTTGATCCGCGAGGGCTTGCAGCGCGGCTCGCGGGTGGCGTATCTCGGCAGAAATTCCGATCTGTTCTTTCAGATCGTCTTGGGTTGCGCCAAAGCGGCGGCAGTCCTCGTCGGGGTCAACTGGCGGCTGTCCGCCCAGGAAATCGCATACATTCTCAATGACAGCGGCGCGGAAATGCTGTTCGTCGGGCCTGAGTTTGCCGGGGTCGCCGCGACCATCAGGGACCAGGTTGCGGGCCTCCGCGGCATCATCTGCATGTGCGTAGGGCAAAGCGGGGAACGTTTCGCGGTCTGGCGGGATCGCGGTGCGGTGCGCCCGCCCGACGTCGAGGTGAGAGAGAACGAAGTTGCCATTCAGATGTATACCAGCGGGACCACAGGACACCCCAAGGGTGTGCAGCTTGCGCATCGCTCGTTCTTCGTTATGACGCGCTACCCACGCCGTGCGGACATGGAGTTTGACGAATGGACCGAGAACGACGTGAATCTCGTTGCCATGCCAAATTTTCACATCGGCGGACTAGGGTGGGGAATCACAGGTTTGCGCGCTGGCGCCTGCAACATCGTGTTAAGGGAGTTTGATCCGGCCGCGGTGTTGCAGACGATCCGCAAGTATCGCGTTACGAAGCTGTTTCTCGTTCCGACGGCCATGCGCATGGTCATCCAACAAACACAGGCTCGGCAGACGGATTACAGCTCGCTGAAGTACATCACGTATGCCGCTTCGCCGATTCCCCTGGAGCTGCTGCGCGAAGCCATTGAGGTGATCGGATGCGGTTTTGTCCAGCTGTATGGAATGACCGAGACCACGGGTGGCGCGACCTATCTGCCCCCCACGGATCATGACGTCAACGGCAACGAGCGCATGCGTTCTGCGGGTAAGCCATTCCCCGGTGTGAGTCTGAAAATTGTCGACAAGCAGGGAAGTGAAGTGGGTCCGCGGGTGCTCGGGGAGATCTGCATTCGCTCACCCGCAAACATGATCGGATATTGGCACTTGCCGCAGGAGACCCGTCAGACGCTGATTGATGGCTACGTGCACTCCGGGGACATCGGGTACCTGGACGAAGACGGCTACGTCTATGTGGTAGATCGTGCCAAGGATATGATCATCTCGGGCGCGGAGAATATCTGTCCGGGAGAGGTAGAGACCGCAATGCTGTCACATCCCGCGGTGGCAGATGTCGCTGTGATAGGCGTTCCGGATGTGCGATGGGGCGAGATGGTCAAGGCAGTAGTCGTGCTCAGGCATGACACGACGGCGACGGCTGAGGACTTGATCGCGCACTGTCGCGGGAAGATCGCCGGATTCAAGCTGCCCAAGACTGTTGATTTCCTGAATGAGCTGCCGCGCAACGCGAGCGGGAAGGTGCTGAAGCGAGAGCTGCGGGCGCGTTATTCGAGCTGAAAACTGTCCTTTTCAGTAGCGCTCGCGATGCCGGCCTGCCTTTGGCGCGCATGCCCGGCGGGACCGGCATGTCTCTCGCGCAGACACCCTCAATCGCAGACGACGAACGCATCACGAATTTTACGCCCGCGAGGTGACAGAACCACGCCTCGGGGCTTTGGGAACGAGGCGGTCCCGCAGCGGGCATGTAGCTATCGCCGCATAGGTTGCTGCCGTATGGCATCCGGACGACCATGGGGACTGGGGTTGGGCCTTCGGCGAGGAAGAACTTCTTTGCCGCTACCGTGGCGATCTGATCGTAGGCCGCAGTCACGAACTCCGCGAACTGCATTTCCACCATGGGCCAGAATCCTGCCATCGCCAGGCCGATTTGCCGCTCCCGCGAATACGAACTCTGCGCCCACACCGATAGCTTCGTGGTTCAGGCCTGAGTGGTGGGCCGGGAGAACCCCGCAGTGAAATAGCTCCGTGATAGCCTGCTTGCCTGCCGCGCGCACCCGCTAGCGCGCGATACATTCTGAGGAGGGTAGCTTTGTCGGGCTCCACACGAGTGATTGAAGTTTGATTGTCAGGTTTTCCGAGTCGGTATGCGAGCGGGGGCACTCCATCGGACTACCCGTCCGAGTAGTGTCATGGCGAGGCTACGCATCATTTAATCCACCAATGAAGGCACTACTCGGCTTGTTGTGGTCGCTCCTTCTGGCGTCACAGACTCACGCGGCGCGATCGGTCGAGGAAACCGGGGCTTCCCCATTCCAGTCTGCGAGCGTTGGGCAGACTGATCAGCGATTCGAGCTCCGCTGGAACGCGCCGCAGGCCCATGCCGTCAGAATCTACGCCGTAGCGAATCAACCCCGCTCGGATAGAAGTCACCTGGTGGCGCAGGGGCAGGGGACCGGAAAGGCTGTCGTTCGCGACTTGCCGCCACATACCCGCTGGTACTTTGAGTTCGTCACCTCTGGCGGGCGTTCGCTCATGCTGGCCGATCGTTCGCTTCACCTGCGCTCGGCTTCGAATTTCCGCGACGCCGGCGGATATCGTACCCAGGATGGCCATTGGGTCCGGATGGGGCTCGTTTATCGATCGAATGGCCTCGGAGCTCTGAGCGCCGCAGATCTCGATCAGTTGCAGAATCTTCAGCTCCACCTGGTGTGCGATTTGCGTATGGACGAAGAGCGGCAACGCTCGCCAGATCCGGCGTTTACGAACGCTCGTGCAATTTCCGCCAATGTGTCGGCGGATTCTCTGCATCGCGCTGAGGGGCTTCTTCTAGCTATGCGTTCACCGGATAGCAGCGCGCTCACCAATTTCATGAAGGGCGCATATCGTGACTTCGTGGATTTGCCGAGCGCGCAAGCCGCCTACCATCAACTCTTCGAACGGCTTGCGGAGCCCTCAAATCTGCCGACCGTGTTTCACTGCACCGCGGGTAAGGATCGAACTGGGTGGGCTCAGGCAGTTCTGCTGAGTATCCTGCGCGTGCCTCGTCACACGATCCTGCAGGACTATGTGCTAACCGACCGGTTCATGTCTGCGGCGGCGCTCGAACAGATTCACAAGTCACTCCCGGACGTAACCGAGCAGGCTTCAAACGCTATCGTCCGAGCCGATCCCGCTTACCTGGAAGCGGCGTTCCGCGAGGTTGATGAACGCTACGGTTCATTCGATAAGTACCTGCAAGACGGCTTGCATCTCGAGCCCGCAACTGTCGCCGCCATCAGGATAAATTTTCTCATGGAGTGACGGTCACTTTGCAGGATGCATATGAGCGTACTTGGGAAGGTGGCTTCGGGTGCGA
>Ga0123356_10000251_pt1 | contig 61694 bp, 55 predicted proteins | sample TergutEmb28metaG_2_FD_92546 | JGI IMG/M metagenome (GOLD analysis project Ga0123356, IMG submission 92546) | Embiratermes neotenicus P3 segment gut microbial communities from Petit-Saut dam, French Guiana - Emb289 P3 | ecosystem: Host-associated > Arthropoda: Insects > Digestive system > Gut ...
ATAGAAGACGATGAAGAACGTTCGCAGGCATATCGTGATGCACAGTTTAGACAGTGGCGCAACAGGTCATTATCGGATTCATATGAGCCGGGGTCTGTTTTTAAGATTATTACATTGGCTATGGTGCTTGAAGAAAACAAAGCAAACCCCGATAGTATATATCAGTGTGACGGATCTATTGAAGTACGTCTATATGATGATGTTTCACAACGTAATTGTTGGAAAAGATGGGGTCATGGTACTCAAACTCTCAGATCTGCCATCTACAACTCTTGTAATGTTGCTTGTGTCAAAATGGGTCTTAGTGTCGGAGCCCGGACATTTTATAAGTATGTTGATGCATTTGGACTACGTGACAAAACGGGCTTTGATAATGCTGCGGAAGGAAGAAGCCTATGGTGGTCAGAGAACATTTTCTTTGATAGACAAAACGAAACACAACTTGCTTCTGCATCATTTGGGCAAACATTTAAAGTAACACCAATTCAAATGATAACGGCAGCTGCTGCAACCGTAAATGGCGGATATATGATGCAGCCATACATAGTCAAGCAAATAACTGATGCAGACGGCAATATTATTGAAGCAAACGAGCCGACAATGTTGCGCCAGGTACTGAGTAACGAAACATCACAGTCTATGAGGACGATTTTAGAAGATGTTGTAAATTTGGGAACAGGCACAAATGCACAAGTCAGAGGTTATAGAATAGGTGGAAAAACAGGCACTTCAGAGAACATAGAACAACTTGCAGGACGTGCTGAGGATGACACATCAAATAAAGATTATATTGTATCGTTTATTGGGTTTGCACCTGCTGATAATCCGCAAATTATGATATTGCTGCTGCTTGACACACCAAGTCATGATACCGGTATTTATATCAGTGGTGGAAATATGGCAGCTCCGGTAGTGGGTAAAATGTTTGCCGATATTTTACCGATGAGCCTTGGGATTCTACCTCAATATACTGATGATGACCTTAATGAAATAAACTTACATACCCCGAGAATTACAGGAAGATATATAGATGAAGCAATCGGCATTTTAGAAAATAACGGTTTTTCATATAAAATTATTGGTGACGGTGATATTGTAACAGGACAATTACCTGCACCTAATGCAAATGTAGCCTCATCAACACAGGTTCTGATGTATACGAACGAAGATGTTCCGCGAGACCCGGTAATTGTACCTAATCTGTATGGAATGAACTATCTTAGTGCAAAAGAAGCTTTAGCTCAATGTGGACTGTTTATAAGAACTACAGGAGCATCAAAAACTGACGATAATGCATTAGTTTCAGTTCAGTCAATCAGTGCCGGCAGAGAGGTACTCTTTGGCTCTGTGGTAGAAATAACATTAATTAATGCAGATGCTTCGGAACGAAGGATGAACTGATATGCAACTTGGAGAGATAATAAAAGATGTTAATATCAGCTTTGCTTCCGATGATCTCAAGATGGATACAAATGTTTGCGGTATTGGATATAACTCAGCACTTTTACGCCGGGGGGAACTATTTGTTGCAATAAAAGGCTACAACAATGACGGACATGATTATATAAAAGATGCAGTCGAAAAAGGCGCAGTATGTGTGGTATGTGAAAAACCTCCGGAAATCTCTATCCCATATATCATAACAAATGACACACGAAAAGCTCTTGCAATAGCTTCTGCTGCCTGGTTTGGATATCCGGCTGAGAAGATGAAGATAATCGGGGTGACAGGAACAAACGGGAAAACAAGTGTGACTCATCTTATAAAGCACATAATAGAAAAATGTTCAGACTATAAAGTAGGTCTTATAGGTACCATAGAAAACCTTATAGGAGACAGAGAGTTAAGTGCAAGTCTGACAACTCCCGATTCGTACGAGCTTCAAAGCATGTTAAATAAGATGGCTATGGAAAACTGCCGGTATGTAGTTATGGAAGTTTCGTCGCATGCTTTAGTACTGAGCAGAGTTTATGGAATCAATTATGAAATAGGAGTATATACAAACTTGACTCCCGAACATTTGGACTTTCACTCTTCTATGGACGAATATGCTGATGCAAAAGCAATGCTGTTTGAAAACTGCAAGCAGTCTGTAATTAATATTGACGATAAATATTCAAAACAGATGATAGATAGTAGCAGCGGCAAAATAATTACATATGCTATTGATAACGACATCGCAGATTTTGCAGGCAATGATATAAAGTTATATCCCGAAAAAGTTGAATTTTCTTTAACTACAGACGATAAAAAAAACCAAGTCAAGCTTCACATGCCGGGTCTGTTCTCGGTCTATAATGCTCTTGCCGCAACAGCAACGGTTAATATACTTGGATTTGATACAAACAGCATAGTTAAGTCATTGATTTGCTGCAAGGGGGTTAAGGGTAGAGCGCAGGTGCTTCCAACCGGATGCGACTTTACAGTTATAGTAGATTATGCACACACACCGGATGCACTTGAAAATATTATCAAAGCAGCAAATGCTACAAACAGAGTAATTACTCTATTCGGTTGCGGTGGTGATAGAGATAAGTCAAAAAGACCACTTATGGGAAAGGTAGCAACCGAGTTATCTGATTATGTATTTATAACATCGGATAACCCAAGGACAGAAGACCCGAAATCTATCATCAATGACATACTGACAGGTGTAGAAAAAAAAGACGGAGAGATTAACGAAGAAAACTATACAGTTATTACAGACCGTGCTGCTGCTATTTGCAAAGCGCTGGATGTGCTCAGTACCGGTGATGTACTTATCATTGCGGGAAAAGGTCACGAAACATATCAAATCATAGGCAACGAGAAGATTCACTACGATGACAGGGAAATCGTTGAAAAACATTTATCGTTAATAAAAAATAAAAAACGTATAAAACATCACAGCGTACAATAGCTAAGGGGTATTTCCGATATGCTGCTTCAAATCACAATTTCATTTACAGTCTCGTTTGTAATTACACTTGTTGTAGGGTTATTACTGATACCTGCACTGCGCCGTATGAAAGCCGGTCAAATGATTCAAGAAGACGGACCTGTATGGCACAAAGGAAAACAGGGAACACCAACAATGGGCGGGTTGATGTTTATCGCGGGTATAACAATTACCTGCTTTACAGTTGGTCTGGGAGAGATACGGGAAGGTAGACTTGGTCACGTCACAGTCATTGCGTTTGCACTTGTTTTTGCAGCAATCGGTTTTTTCGATGATTATGTGAAACTAAAAAGAAAACAGAATCTCGGACTAAAAGCAAAGGAGAAATTTGCACTACAGCTTCTTGTAGCTATAGGTTATGTAGCCATAATGCATTTGCTCGGTAACCTTACAACAAATCTATATATTCCGTTTGTTGATATTTCAATTCAAATTCCGACACCGATTTACTATGTTTTTGCTTCGTTTGTTATACTGGGGACAGTCAATTCGGTCAACATAACAGATGGTGTAGACGGGCTTGTCACAGGAGTAACAATACCTGTTGCAGCTTGTATTCTTTGTTTGGCATTTTATCTGGGACATACGACGGTTGGTATACTTGCAGCTGCACTTCTGGGAGGATTAATTTCATTCTTATTATTTAACTTCCATCCCGCAAAAATCTTTATGGGAGACACAGGCTCGCTCTTTTTAGGCGGCGCTATATGTGCACTTGCCTTTGCAATGGATATGCCAATGTTGTTAATTGTTTTAGGTTTAGTATACATATTAGAAGCACTGTCCGATATTATACAAGTTACCTATTTTAAGCTTTCTAAAGGAAAAAGAGTTTTTAAAATGGCTCCTATACACCATCATTTTGAAATGTGCGGCTGGAGTGAATATAAAATATTTACTGTATTTACATTAGCATCAACATTATTTGCACTAATTTCATTTCTTGGAGTATACAATAGATAAGGTATTGTCATATGGAAAAAAACGCAATTGAAGAACTGGAAAAATATGCGCAGCCTGAGTTGAATATCAACCAGGACACCTTACTCGGGTGGGATGAACGTGACCTTTCGACCGAGTTTGAGAAAACTGCTCAAAAATCGCCGGGTATCGACAAGCCAATGCTTGCAATTACACTGGTCATATTACTGATTGGTGTAATTATGGTACTGTCTGCCAGTTTTGCCCGTGGATATTATACCTCAAGTGAGCCGCTTAGACTGTTTCTCCGTCAAGCTACATTTGCCTTTACCGGTGTCGTTCTTATGATAATCACATCACAGATAAGAGTTAGGACAATAAGCCGCTTTTCAATGCAATTACTTTTTGTCTCTGTTGTACTGCTGGTTTTGGTTCTTGTAATAGGGATAAAGGTAAATGGTGCAAGAAGATGGATAGGACTTGGCAGTAGTGAAAACGGTATATTAACATTTCAGCCCTCTGAAGTTGCCAAGCTTGCATTGATTCTCGCATTTGCCCAGATGGCATGTAAAATCGGGAAAGAAAAAATGAAGACATTTAAGTTTGGTGTGCTGCCATTTGTGTTTATTACCTGTTTGATGATTATACTGCTTAGATTGGAACCACATCTGTCGGCGATAATCATCATTACCGCACTTGCAGCAGTAATGATGTTTGCAGGTGGAACGAAAATAAGATGGTTTATTATTGTGGTTGCAGCATTGATATCTATGATTGCAGGGCTTGTATATTTTCAGCTTCGAGCAAACTTACCGGAGTTTGAAATAAGTAATGTCTCAGTGGAAACTATACGAAACAATGTAGACTTTTCAGGACTTGGTTATGAAGGCAGGCGGATAAATGCGTGGCTTAATCCTGATAATGACCCCTTGCGTGACGGTTTTCAAATCCGTCAATCTCTTAATGCTATAGGCTCAGGCGGACTTTTAGGTCAAGGACTCGGTCAGAGCAGGCAAAAGTATCTCTACCTGCCTGAGGAACACAATGACTATATATTTGCTATAGTTTGTGAAGAACTGGGATTTATAGGCGCTATGTTGATTATATTACTGTTTGTTCTGCTGATTATAAGAGGATACTGGCTTGCACTTAATGCCAGTGATAAATTTGGATCTCTTGTTGTAATAGGAATAACCAGTTTACTTGCCTTACAAGTGTTTTTAAACATCGCGGTTGTTACCAATATGCTGCCGGCAACGGGTATTTCACTGCCGTTTTTTAGTTATGGAGGAACTGCACTGTGGTTACAGCTGATACAAATAGGTATAATACTATCGGTATCACGTGAAATACCACCGGTTCAAGAAAAAAGCGATAATAATAAGGAAAGATTATGACATTTTTAATCGTATGTGGAGGAACAGCGGGTCACATTAATCCCGGTTTATGTATAGCAGAAGAGTTAAAAAGCAGATTGCCGGATTCAAAAATCCTGTTTATCGGTGCCGACAGGGATATGGAAAAACGTTTAATTCCCGCCGCGGGATTTGATTTGATAAATCTTAAAATGAGTGGCATAAAACGAGGGATTAAACCCTCAGATATAATACATAACATTAAAACAATAAAAAATGTTCTGAAAGCAAAAAGTACTGTAAAAAAAATATTAAAAAGTACAAAACCAAATGTTGTAATCGGTACAGGGGGGTATGTCTGTTACCCGGTGCTTAAAGCAGCTGCAAAAGCAAAAATACCTACACTTATTCATGAATCAAATGCTGCTCCCGGAATGACTGTCAAACTACTAAGCGGTATTGTTGATAAAGTAATGATAACGTATCCCGGATATGAAAAGTATTATAAGAGACCGGAACGTTTGGTACTTACCGGCTGCCCGCTTCGTAAAGAGTTTTTTGATTTCTCTGAGACTATTTCTAATACAGACAGCTCTGATAAACCATTAATTGTATCTTTCTGGGGGTCGCTCGGTTCTGAGATAATGAATAAAAACATGGCTCAGTTTATAAAAAGAAACCTGGAGGAGAAAAGCTTTTTTCATATACATGCAGCGGGAAACAGTCTTGATATACTGACAAAAAGTCTGGCAAGCCTTGATATAACGGAAACGCAAGCGCCATATGCCGATATACGTAAGTACATTGATAACATGCCGTTAATTATGAAATCTGCAGATCTTGTCTTATGCAGAGCAGGGGCGATTACACTTGCCGAGCTTATAACCTTAGGAAAGCCGTGTATATTGATACCATCACCATATGTACCTGATAATGTTCAAACTATAAATGCCGGGCAGCTTGAAAAAGCCGGTGCCGCAAGAATGATTACAGAAGATAAGTGTAGTGGAGAGTTACTGTATGATGAGGCTTTAAAACTAATTAATAATAAAACAGCACTTTCGAGTATGTCTGAAGCATCACTAAAGATGTCCGCAAAAAATGCGACTTCTGATATAGTTGATTTAATACTTGAAGCGGGAAGCAAGAAGCAGTAATGAAGGCATGTAGTTTAACACGGGAGCAGCTTTATGAAAAACAGTAAAAGACAGTTCAGCAGATCTTCGGTTATGTATATCATATTTGGTATTGCTCTTATCGGAATAATGACACTTCTTGGTGCAAGTGCATTTTTGGGAGTAAACTACTTTGTTATAACAGGAGCAAAAATTTACACAACTGAACAGGTAATAGAAGCTTCGGGAGTTTCGAGAGGTAATAATCTTCTTTACTTAAATACAAACTCAGTGGCACAAAATATACGCAGGGAGCTTCCATATATAGATACAGTAGTAATATCACGGGAATTTCCGGATACCTTAGCAATAACAGTAACAGAGAGTGTTGCGGTTGCATATTTGATTTTTGAAGGTGACACGGTAATAATTGATTCATCCGGTAGGGTTCTGGAAAGATTTCAACATGCACCGGGTGCAGGTGCAGCATCGTCAATATCAGAGCTCATTGAGATAAGAGGAGTTATTGTCAGCGAAGCATCAGTTGGGATTGCGCTTAAGTCTGAGCTTGGTGTGGAGCAATTTCTAAGTACAATGCAAAATGTTCTTAAATCAATGGAACGTGAAGGTATTATAGATAATGTGAACTATTTAGATGTTTCTAATATAAATAATATTCATTTCGGATATCAGGGAATTTACAGAATAATTGTAGGCGGAATTGGTGATATTCGCCTAAAACTCAGTAAACTACCTTCACATATTTTAGAAATCCAAAGAAAAAACCCAAATACACGAGGAGTTTATAATATGACGGGAGACTCTGAAAGATATAGTTTCACACCTGAATAGAAAAATTATTAAAAACAAGTTACAGAAAAAAAGTATTGACCTGGCTTGAAAAAAAAGATAAAATATCGGATGATGTGTGCATTTTTTAGTAGCCTTTGCATCGGAAGATGCGGTATATAATATGAATGATCAATATGAACAAATGCGATTAGATAATAAAAAAGTACTGGAGGATGAGTACATGGCGGTTTCTATAGAAAGCGCTCCTGACAATGTAGTTGTTATTAAGGTAGCCGGAGTCGGTGGAGCCGGAAACAACGTAGTTAACAGAATGGTATCCGCAGGAACGCAAGGTGTTGAGTTTATAGCTATTAACACCGATAAGCCGGCTCTGTCCGCATCAAATGCCAATTCGAAGGTGCAGATTGGTGAGAAGCTTACGATGGGGCAAGGCGCAGGTTCTAGTCCGGAGATTGGAAAAAAAGCTGCTGAGGAAAGCCGTAACAGTGTTGCAAAAGCACTCGAAGATGCCGATATGGTGTTTATCGCAGGAGGCATGGGCGGCGGTACAGGAACAGGTGCATCTCCTATTGTGGCAGACATCGCCCGTGAAGCACGCGCTCTGACTGTTGGTGTTGTGACTAAACCATTTAGCTTTGAAGGCAAACGTCGTATGGAACAGGCAGAGGACGGAATTAAAAATCTTTTGGCTAAGGTCGACTCATTGCTTGTTATACCAAATGACAGGCTTAAGGCAGTGTCTGACCAAAGACTCACTTTTGCAAATGCATTTGAAATTGCTGACAGTGTATTGCATCAAGCAGTTGTAAGTATATCGGAGCTTATTAAAAAGACAGGGTTTATTAATCTTGACTTTGCCGATGTGACATCAATTATGAAGGATGCCGGTTATGCACACATGGGAGTAGGACATGCTGCAGGCAAGGGTAAGGCTGAAGAAGCAGCACGCAATGCAGTTACCAGTCCACTTATGGAAACATCAATAGATGGAGCCCGAGGTGTTTTAATTAGTATCACAGGATCTTTGGATGTTGATCTTGATGATGTTGAAATTGCAGCAAATATTGTTGCCCAGGCAGCTCATCCTGATGCAAACATCATTTTTGGTGCATCGTTTGACGAAAACATGGAAGATGAGATTAGAGTCGTTGTTATTGCAACACGTTTTGACGGTCAGCCAAGAATATCGGAAGATACAAGCAATGTCAGAGCAGCACCCGTAATATCAGATTCATATGTCGCAAAAAGAGTTGATGATGCATTAAAATCAGAGCCGGCAGCAACGGTTCAAGCAGGAGAACCGGCACCTCCACCGCCGCCTCCGCCACCACCTGAGCCTCCGGCAGAGGAAGATCCGTTCGACACTATATTTAAAATATTTAACTCAAAGTAAGAGCAAATACAAAAAGGGCGGCGAAGAACGCAAAGGCGGTCTTCGCCGCATTAAATAATCATCAAAATTCTATATATTTGAGGAATACTACTTTGAAAAACTACTTGGAACCTAAGCTAACCGTTGAATTACGCGAAATATCAACATATACTCTTGCGTATATTGGTGATGCAGTCTTCGAATTGATGGTACGCACTTTTTTGTGCGTTTCAGGAAACCAATCTGTAGAGAAATTGCACAACACCAGTGTGAATTTTGTTTCGGCAAAAGCGCAGGCAAATGCACTGCAGATACTCCTGCCGGTTTTTTATGAAGATGAGATTGAAATTTATAAACGCGGTCGCAACTTACATACCGGTCAGACACCAAAAAGCTCAACTGCACAAGATTACCATAACTCAACAGGGCTTGAAGCAGTATTTGGATACTTATATCTTAGCTGCAACATAAAGCGTTTAAATGAACTTTTTGATTTAGTGATTAGAAAGGACTAATGGCGATGCCTCAAAGCTTAGAGCAAATTTCTGCTGTCAGAGAAGAGCTTCTTTTGTATTTAACTGGTGCAAGGGTAGACAAAATTGAACAACCTGAGCGTCATGTTATTATTCTTACAACTAAAAATAAATCAAATACTGTAAAAAGATTACTTATAAGTGTCAGCTCAAGTGATACACGCACTCATTTGACCGATCATAAATTTGAAAATCCCCCGTCACCACCTATGTTTTGTATGCTCCTTAGAAAATACCTGACAGGTGCAAGGATTACAGAAATAAGACAACCGCCGGCTGAGCGTATACTTGAAATATTATTTAAAACATCAAGCGCATTGGGAGACTCGTCAGAAAAGCGTATGATTATTGAGCTGTTCGGACGGGTGCCGAATGTGATTTTAACTGATGAAAACGATGTAATTATAGACTGTTTACGTCGTATCAGCGGAGATATGCAAGGTAAACGTATATTATTACCTTCTTTGCGATACTATCCGCCTGTGTCACATGATATAAGTGACCATAAATCGCGAAAAGCAGCCGATGATGATATAAGCAATAACAAAAATATTTCAAAAGAACTTGATGAGACGTACACAAGAAAAGCAAAAAATGATAGTGTAAAACGCCGTAGCTCAACATTACTAAAAGCAATGAGGACTATTCAAAAACGTATCTTACGAAAGTTAGAGGTTCAAAAAGCAGAGCTAAATGAGACTGCAGGCCGTGAGTACCTACGTCAGTGTGGTGAGCTGATAACGGCTAACATTCATAAAATGAAAAAGGGTGAGCAAATCTTACTTGCACAGGATTACTATTTAGAAGATAATAATGAGCGGGAAATAAAACTTGATATAAATAAAACCCCACAAGAAAATGCCGCAAAATACTTTAAAGCATATGTAAAGGCGAGAAATGCCGAACGTTTTCTAACGCAACAGATAGAGCTTGGAGAGAGAGAACTGGAATACATTGAAAGTGTGATAGATCAAATAATCAGAGCAGTAGGTGAGCAAGAGCTTGAGGAGATACGCAGCGAGCTGGCAATAACAGGATACTATAGGGAAAAAAGCAGGAAAAAGACTAAAAAACATGAGTTAAAGCCGCATACCTACATATCGTCATCGGGCTTAAAAATTTTTGCAGGTAAAAATAATATCCAAAACGACAAGCTAACTTTTAAAACAGCATTTAAAACAGACATATGGCTTCATGCTCAAAAAATTCATGGAGCGCATGTGATAGTCTCACTTGAGGGAAAAATGATTGACGATACAACACTCAACGAAGCTGCTACTGTGGCAGCATATCACAGTGCTGCCCGTTATGACAGTAAGGTTCCGGTGGATTACACACAGGTGAAATTTGTAAAAAAACAATCCGGACAGCGCCCGGGTATGGTATTATATACTGACTTTAAGACAATTCAAGCTGCTAATGACGAAGAGTTAGTTTCCGGACTAAAACAATAAGGAGCATCTTAATGACGGAGAAATCAATAAATGTAGACAGACTGGAAAGTATAATCAATGTTTTTGGTTCGCTTGATGAAAACTTAAAGATTATTGAAAATGAGTTTGATGTTCGTATAATAGACAGAAACTCCGAGCTTCATATAACAGGTGATGAAGACAAGATTCATTATGCCGAGCGTACTATTAATGCTCTTATGGGGCTGGCTTCAAAAGGTGAACCGATTGAAACCCAAAATGTAAAGCACATTATCAATCTTGTCAGAGACGGACAGGAAAGCAAAATTGATGATATTTATCGCGATCTTGTTTGCATATCAGCAAAGGGAAAACCTATAAAAGCAAAAACCCTGGGACAAAAAAGATATATTGATGCAATTAATAAAAGTACCGTTACACTTTCTATCGGACCGGCAGGAACAGGAAAGACATTTTTGGCTGTAGCATCAGCTGTAGCAGCTTTCAGAGCAAAATCAATCAATAGAATTATTCTTACACGTCCGGCGGTTGAAGCAGGTGAACGGCTTGGCTTTTTGCCAGGTGACATGCAAAGCAAGGTAGACCCTTATCTACGCCCCTTGTATGATGCTTTGTTTGAGCTGATGGGAGCTGAAACTTATAACAAATATCTGGAACGCGGCAGCATTGAAGTAGCACCTCTTGCATATATGCGTGGCAGAACTCTTGACGACTCGTTTATAATTCTGGATGAAGCGCAAAACACATCAAGAGAACAGATGAAAATGTTTTTGACAAGGCTTGGCTTTGGTTCAAAGATTGTTATAACAGGTGATATAACGCAAATTGATTTGCCTCCGGATAAAACAAGTGGATTGCGTGATGCCATGCGGGTTCTGGATAATGTTAATGATATTGCAATTTGTAAACTCGACTCATCCGATGTTGTCCGCCATGAGTTGGTTTCAATAATAATAGAAGCATATGACAGACGTGATAAAAGGAATGGTTATAAACATGAGCGAGATAAATAAGATTAAACATAAAATATCAACACGCCATATAGGAGGCGGAAATTTACCTGACCGGATATACAGAAGCCTTATAAGACAGGCTGTAGTTATTACACTTCGCAGTGAGTCGGTAGATATACCATGTGTCATAAATGTACTGATAACAGATAATAACGGGATAAAGGATTATAATAATAAATATAGAGGTTTAAATAGAATTACCGATGTGTTATCATTTCCGATGCAAAACTATTCACATGCAGGCTGGGGTGGCATTTTCGATATAGATATTGATATGGACACAAATACGGTGCCTCTCGGTGATATAATTATCTCTGTTATGAAAATAAAACAGCAAGCCCGGGTCTATGGAAACACCCTCGAGCATGAAACAGTACGTATGATTATTCACTCGACACTGCATTTACTCGGATATGACCACATTAAAACAAACGATAGAGAGCTTATGGAAAGCAAAGAAGAAATATTAGTAAAATATATGGGTTACTTTTAGGTTCCCCCGGGAAGTGAAAAATGATAAATAAAACAGCTATGATTACTATTGCAGGCAGACCAAACGTCGGCAAGTCAACTCTAACCAATAAACTGACCGGAGATCAGGTTGCTATTGTTTCACCAAAACCACAAACAACACGTAACAGAATCTTTGGTGTTTTTACTCATGAAAACACGCAAATAATCCTGCTGGACACACCGGGGTTTCATAAAGCGAAAACCCGTTTAGGGGATTATATGGTAAGTGTGGTAAAAAAAAGTATTATTGATGTAGATGGTGTTGTTTTGATGATAGAGCCTTTTAACAGTATAGGCAAACAGGAGGAGCTGCTTTTAGAGCATATAAAAGCAGCCGGTGTGCCATGCACACTTGTAATTAATAAAATAGACACCGTAAGATATGATACTGTATTACCAATAATAGAAAGTTATTCAGAGCAGTTCGGGTTTGATGCAATAATACCAATGTCTGCAAAAAAAGGAGAAGGTATCACACAGCTGCTTGATGTACTGTTAAAACATGCAAAAGAAGGTCCGCAGCTGTTTCCTGACGGTATGACTACAGACCAACCGGAAAAGCATATTATTGCAGAGATTATTCGCGAAAAGCTCCTTATATGCCTTGATAAGGAAGTTCCACACGGAACAGCTGTTGAGATAACCAAGTTTTCGGAGCGCGGTGACGAAGCTGATGATTCCGATGATCCTATAATAGATATAGATGCTATAATTTATTGCGAGAAAAAAAGCCACAAGGGAATGATTATAGGAAAAAACGGAGCTATGTTAAAAAAGATAGGGAAGTTTGCAAGAATTGACATTGAACGTTTTATGGGAGCAAGAGTGTTTTTGCAAACGTGGGTTAAAGTAAAAGAAAGCTGGCGTGACAATAATAGCATGATAAGAAACTTTGGGTATGTTGAATAATGTTTGTAAATACGACCGGAATTATACTACGTGAGGTAACATATAAAGATTCGAGTAAAATACTGACGGTTCTTACTTCTGACGAGGGTAAGGTTACGTTGTCGGCACACGGTGCATACAGAAAAAACAGTAAGCTTGCGGTTTCTACAGGGCTACTTGTTTTTTCTCATATGACAATGACAAAAAGAAAAGATAGATGGACACTGACTGAAGCACAGCCTATAGAGCAGTTTCTCGGTTTGCGTGATGATTTAAACCTTCTTTCGCTTGCTTCGTATGTAGCAGAGCTTACAGAAGCTGTTTCGGATGAGGATAGTCTAAATACACAGCTTTTGCCGCTTTGTTTAAACACACTGTATGCACTAAGTGAAAAATTAAAGCTGCCGAATCTTATTAAACTTGCTTTTGAATTGCGGTTAATGACAATCTCCGGTTTTGAGCCAATATTGGAGGAGATAAAGGATATAAAAAATATGACCGGCAATGAGGGGATTCTTTACCTTACACCGGCTGCATATGGCGCTGCAAAATATATTATCGCATGTGATTCAAAGAAGCTTTTCTCGTTTAAAATTGATAAGTCAGCTCAAAGGGAACTGTCCATATCGATAGAAGAATATTTGCTCAGACATCTGGACAGATCATTTAAGACACTTGATTATTATAAGAGGATTAATAGTGACCGCGAGTAGTAAGATAAAAACAATACTTGACGTTATGGTGAGTTTTTGATAGATTATACACATAAACGGGTACAACATGTCTTAGGAGGGTGTTTATAGATGTACGAAAAGAAGGCAACTATTATGAAACAGGTTGGTCTTCATGCCAGACCCGCAACATTTCTTATCCAAAAAGCCAATGAGTACAGAAGCAGCATTTGGATAGAAAAGGATGAGCGTAGAGTTAATGCAAAAAGCTTACTTGGTGTACTTTCTCTCGGAGTTGCTCAAGGTGCAACAATAAGTATTATAGCTGACGGTCCCGATGAGGTCGAAGCGGTTGATACACTATGTGAACTGATTAACTCCGATTTTGAAGAATAAACGCTGCTGATAAAAGCGGGGACAGGACTAAAAAAGTCCTGTCCCCAATATTTTAGCCGATAAGCCTCTTTACTTTTTTATAAATAAAACACCAAGGCAGATTGGACCGCAGTGGTTGGAAATAACACAACCTGCATCACAGCATATGATTTCCTCGAAATCGCAGGTAGCTTTAATTTTTTCGACAACCCTTTCGACAAGCTCGCTTGACATTGTAGGTGGGTATGTTACAAAAACACGCTTATAATCGATATCGTCACGATCTTTAAGTCTGTCATCGACATATTGAAGAATTATCTTATCGAATGAGCCGCGGTATTTTTTTGTGACATTCATCTTGCCGTTTATTACACTAATACAAGGGTTAAGTTTTAACAGGTTTGCACCAAGAGCTTGAAGGCTTGAACAACGGCCTCCGAGATGGAGATATTTTAGAGTGCCGATAACAAAGCTTGCTTCAACATTTGGAATTATCCTGTCAAGCTCATCGATAATTTTATCGGGAGCCATTCCTTCGTTTGCCATTATTGCAGCATTAAGTACAACATGACCGCTTCCTGTAGAGAGATTTAATGAATCAACAACATACACATTATCAAAGTCCTCAGCGGCGATTTGTGCGCTTTGGTTGCAAGCGGAAAAATGATTGCTGATACTGATGTGTATCAGTGCATCATAACCTTTGCGCCAATCGGCGAAATACTCCTGGTACTCAGAAATGTTTATTGCGTTTGAGCGGGTCATACCTTTGCCGCTGTCAACATATTCAAAGATATCGCTGACAGTTATTTCAATCCTGTCTTTATATGGTTTTTCATCCTTTATTATGTATAAAGGAGCGATACCTATACTATATTTCTCCACTATGTCGAGGGGAAGGTCACATGTACTGTCAGCAGAAATTCTAACACGCATCAAACATTTGCCTCCTCGTATACGGATACACATTTACGGTCGCGACCGTAAGGCTCATACTTTACTCTACCGGTTTTTGTAGCATACAAGGTGTCATCGCTACCTTTGCTGACGTTAACACCGGGATGAATCTTAGTCCCTCTTTGGCGCACGAGAATATTACCTGCAAGAACAAGCTGACCGTCGGAACGCTTTGCTCCGAGACGCTTGGATTTGCTGTCACGTCCGTTCTTTGTAGAACCTACTCCTTTTTTATGTGCCATGATGATTACTCCTCTTTATCTTCTTTAGCCTTTGCTGTGCGAAGTGAAATCTTGTCGATTTTAACTTTCGTATAAGGCTGCCTGTGACCTTGCTTCCTGCGGTAACCCTTTTTTGCATGCATTTTGTAAACAATGATTTTTTTTGCTTTACCACTTTTTACAACAGTTGCTGTTACCGTGGCTCCTTTTATATAAGGAACTCCAAATTTCTGGTCGTCTTCCTTAAGAACAGCAAGTACATTTTCAAACTTAACCTTGTCGCCTTCTTCTGCTTCGAGTTTTTCAATAAAAATCTCGTCGCCTTCTTTGACTCTGTACTGCTTTCCGCCGGTTTCGAAAATCGCATGTGACATTTAAAATACCTCAAATTAATATAAGACTCGCTGATATGGGGCGGTGCAATTGTCACAAAAGTGTAGAATGTTCTTTTGTATAAGCTGCTCGTTAGTGCAGTTTGCACACTTTGAAAAAGCCCGTTTCAGGCGGCTTGGATATTTTAGCATTGTGAATATTGAAAGTCAAGAAAATTCTATATAAACTCTATATAAATACATCACAAATAAACAATTGTTACACCGTTTTCACCCTCACCATAAAGACCGAGACGAAATGATTTTATGCCGTGATTATCATTTTTTAGACTATTATGAACAGCCTTACGCAATATACCTGTGCCTTTTCCATGTATGATTGTCACAGAGTTTAATTTTGCCATTTTAGAATCATCAATAAACTTGCCAATATAGGGAAGAGCTTCTTCGACATTCATACCCCGCAAATCAAGCTCCGGTTTTATAACCTGTGTACGAAGCTTTGCTTCAGATTTTGCTACCTGCTTCTTCAGATCGGACCGCTCTTTTGATTCAACCAGCGTAACCTCGCTTATGCTTGCGGTAACCTTCATAATTCCTGCTTGAAGAGATAAGTTACCGTCACGGTCTGCGGATATGACATCGGCATAAGTGCCGATAGCATTTAAAAGGACTGTGTCACCGGGGATTATTTCTCTTGAGGGTGGGGATGGCTTGCGGGTATTTTGTGAAGGAGCATCAAGTTTTTCTTCAGCTTTATTAAGACGACGGAGCAGGTTGGCTTTTTCGTCGTTAAAGCTTTGACGGATTTGGCTTTTACTTGCCTTTTTTTGAATTTTATTTATTTCGCTGATTACTTCCTCAGCAGTTTTACGTGCATCATTAATAATAGCAGCAGCTTCACGTTTTGCGGCTTCTACATGCTTGTCTTGTGCAGTGCTTAACCTTGTTTTTAACTCTTCGGCTTTTCGTCTGTCCGAGTCTGCCTCTTTACGTAGCTTTTCAGCATCGTTTCTTTCACTTTCAAGTAAAAGCCTTGTTTGCTCTAAACCGGAAACAGCATCTTCGAACTTTGTGTTTTCATTGCTGACCCCTGCTTTAGCGTCTTCAATTATTTTATCGGGCAAACCGAGGCGTTTTGATATTGCAAAAGCATTAGATTTACCGGGTGTGCCTATAATTAGTCTATAAGTCGGTTTTAAAGTCTCAACATCAAACTCGCATGATGCATTCATAACACCTTTTGATGTCAGTGCATAACTTTTTAGCTCTGCATAATGAGTAGTTGCGGCAATTAGGGCCTTTGTTTTGCGGGAATATTCAATTATTGATATAGCAAGCGCCGCGCCTTCTATAGGATCGGTACCGGCACCAAGCTCATCAAACAATAATAGTGAATCATATCTGCACTCATTTAGAATGCCGATTATATTTGTCATGTGTGATGAAAAAGTAGATAATGACTGCTCGATAGACTGCTCATCGCCAATATCAGCAAGAATACTACCAAGCACGGGGAGGGTACTGCCGTCCATAGCGGGAATATGTAAACCACATGCAGCCATGGCACAAAGGAGCCCCAAGGTTTTTAATGCTACGGTTTTTCCTCCGGTGTTTGGACCGGTTATAACAAGTGTATCAAATTTACCACCAAGAGAAATATCTATTGCAACAGCATCGTGCTTTGGTAAAAGAGGATGTCTGGCGCTTATCAGATTTATTTGCATGTTTTCAGATAATAACGGTTCAGAAGCATCCATTTTGTAGGACAATTTTGCCTTGGCGAAAATTAAATCAAGCTGCGAGAGAATTTCAAAATCGTTAATTATACTATCACCGCTGCCGGCAACATCGGCAGATAACTCCATTAATATACGCTCAATCTCCTGCTTTTCCTCGGCTGCAAGCTCCCTGAGCTTATTGTTGATGTTAACTACACTCATAGGTTCGATAAACTGTGTAGCACCTGATGAGGATATATCGTGCACAAGTCCCTCAATGCTGCTTTTGTGCTCTGCTTTGACGGGTACAACAAATCTGTCGTTTCGTATAGTTATAATGGGTTCTTGTAATACTTTTGAATAGGTAGGAGATGAAATAATCTTGTTTAGTGTCTGTCGGACTTTTTCACTCTGGAGGCGCATGTGGCGTCGTATGTCTGCAAGCAGGCTGCTTGCGTGATCAGAAATTTCCTCTTCGTTTATTATTGCTGTTGATATTTTGTTTTCAAGGTGTTTATTTGACTTGAGCCCGGTAAAAAGATAATCGATAGCAGAATCGTTTGTATTTTTTTCTCCCGAATAATACTGTATAGCTGAGCTTGATGCACGTAAAAGCTCTGCGACATCGAGCAGCTCGCGTATGTTTAATACCCCGCCCATGTCTGCGCGTTTAACACAGCTGCGTATGTCTTTAACACCGGAAAACGAAGGGCTTTGTTTAAGAATCATCATATTTTTTGCAGCAGTTGTTTCGTTTTGAAGTGTTTGTACTACTTCAAAATCGTTAAATGGACGCAGCAGGGCTGCTGCGTCCGCGGCTCCGGGGCTGATTGCTTCTTTTGCGAGAAGAGAAAGTATATCAGGGAGCTCTAAGGTTATAAGTGATTTGTCAAATAGTGTCATTTTCTTTTATTTTGTGATAAGTTCAACAGTGTCGCGTGCTATTACAAGCTCTTCGTTAGTTGGAATAACAAGTACCTTAACCTTTGAAGCTGCTGCAGTGATATCAAGAATATCACCTGCACGTGTTGCGTTTATTTGCTCATCGATGTATATACCTAAACCGGTAAGATTTTCACATACTGCTCTTCTGATAAATGGTGAATTCTCACCGATACCGGCTGTAAATATCAACACATCAAGACCTCCGAGTGAGACAACATAAGAGCCGATGAATTTTGCAACCTGATAACAAAAAACATCAAGAGAAAGCCTCGCGCGCTTATCAGGTGTAACAGACTCATCAACAAAGCCGGTATCTTCATTTATACCTGCAGCAAGCTCTATATCTCTAAAATCGGACGATTTTCCGTTGATACCGAGAACACCGGATTTTTTATTTAAGATATCCATTGTTTCTTTTATGGAAGTGCCCTCTATATCCGAAATAACATCAATCATGGATGGATCAACACTGCCGCAGCGTGTACCCATAGGAATACCTTCAAGCGGAGTGACACCCATAGTTGTATCAATACTTTTTCCGTCACGGACTGCAGCAAGAGATGAACCGTTACCAAGGTGACATGTAATTATCTTTGAGTCTTTTCCTTCGAGGTTAAAGTGATCTATCGCAATAGCCGACACATAGCGGTGAGACGTGCCGTGGAAACCATAACGACGGATATCGTTTTGCTCAAAGTATTTGTATGGGATAGGGTATATGTAAGCATGCTCGGGAATAGTATGATGAAATGCAGTATCAAAAACAGCAACCTGCGGAACACCGGGCATAGCAGCCTGACATGCACGTATGCCCATAAGATTGGCAGGAATATGTAATGGCGCAAGCCTGACGCAGTCTTCCAGGATTTCGATAACTTCATCATTAATAAGCGCACTGCCAAAAAATTTCCGCCCTCCGTGGACAGCACGGTGGCCAACAGCATTTATTTCCGAAAGGCTTGAAATAACACCATAATCCTCAGAAGTAAGCTTCTCTATAACAGCAGTGATAGCCTCGGCATGAGTCGGCAGGGGAATATCACTGTCAAAAGCTGACTTTCCGTTTGTTGGTTTGTGCTTTAGGTGCCCGTCTATACCGATTCTGTCACAATTGCCTTTTGCTAATATCTTTTCTGTTTGCATGTTAAACAGCTGATATTTGAGGGAAGAGCTGCCCGCATTGATAACTAACACATTCATTTACACATACCCCTTGAAATCAATATTTTATTTCTGTACAATCATTGTAACGTATTTATATTTATAATACAAGCATTACTCCTGACAAACCTAGGAAAAACATGTATACAGCAGCTAACAAGGAAGTAAATGAAAACAGTTGGAATCATATGTGAATACAATCCATTTCATCTGGGGCATGCAAGGCATATTGAAAAGACAAAAGCAGCCTTAGGTGATGATACAAACATAGTTTGTGTTATGAGTGGTAACTTTGTTCAACGTGGTGACTTTGCCATATTTAATAAGCATGCAAGAGCAAAAATGGCTGTGCTCTGCGGAGCCGATATTGTTATCGAATTACCCACACCATATGCGCTGCTCTCTGCCGGAGGATTTGCTAAAGCAGGAGTATGTATACTTGATGCACTGGGAATTTGCGATTTTATATCATTTGGCAGCGAAACAGGAAATATCGATCAGCTTTGCTTTGCAGCAGAAACGATAAAATCAGAAGAAGCGCAAATGCAAATCAAAGAAGGGCTTAGCAGAGGTTTATCATATGCATCGGCACAGCAGCAGGCAGCGGACCTTTTACTTGGTGATAATTCCGATGTTTTTAAGACACCAAACAATTTACTTGCTATTGAATACATTAGAGCGCTTGCCGAGCAAAACTCATCAATCAAACCGTTTACTGTTTTACGTACGGGTGGAGCGCATGACAGTGAAACGGGATGCTCGGCAACAGCGCTTAGAAAATTGTTTCTTATGGGAGAAGTGCCTAAACACCGCATGCCGGGAGCAGCAGTGGCTGTAAGTATGGAAGAAATGATGCTTGGGCGCGGTCCTGTTTCTGTGAAAAATGCGGAGCAGGCAATACTTTCGCGTCTTCGCACCATAAAAGATTTTTCAGAAGTACCGGGCTCTACCGATGGTCTTGACAGACGTTTTTTGCGTTATGCCACAACATTACCATGTATAGAATCAATAATGGACAGTATTAAATCAAAAAGGTATGCTATGTCGAGAATAAGAAGAATGCTGATGTGTGCTGTTTTAGGTATTACTAATGATGATATCAAAAATCCGCCGCCATATATAAGAATTCTTGCGATTAATCAAAGAGGAAAGCTGATTTTAAGTAAAGCAAAGAAAAAAGTAATGCTGCCGATACTAATAAAACCGGCATTTGTTAAAAAACAAAGTAAGCCGGCTTTAAGAATATTTAATTTAGAAGCTGATGCTACAGATTTTTATGCATTAGCATATGATAAAAAACAATGTCGTACGGGTGGCAATGAATGGAAGCAATCACCGATTATAGTTTGAAGCATGCAGCTATCTTATCTACTCTTTGTAACTCTCGTGGCGCTCGCGAACTATATCATTTTTTGCATCTCTGATTCTGCGCATACGGTTAATTCTCATAATATTATATCTTATAACCAATGCTGCATATATCAATATAATTATTATCAGTACTATAATAATATTACGGGCTAAAGGTGTCGAAAGAGCGCTCACAATCTGTCTTCTCATATACTCGATACCGTTTAGCTCTATATTTGTATTTGCTACCAGGTTAATCCTTGCATATTCTATTCCGTTATATGAAACTACAACCTCACCGAGCCGCTCACCTGCGTCTATCGGTGCAACTAAAGGAGTATTTGTAACATCTGAAAAAATCGTTATGTCCAGCTTAAATGCATCTGTAGGTATTGACAAATCAAGCAGCAGAACTAATGGCTCTTCGGGCCGGACATTAATAAAATCTGCTCCTGAACCATGCTCGACCGGAACTCTGCGCAGTAAGTCTGTAGTTTTTAGTATTTCACGCCACCCGAAGTTTTGATATCCCCACAAAAATAACCTGTGAGTTTCTAAAAAATGTTGTTGGCTGACAGACTCATCGTCGTTAATTATCTCTTTGGACCCGAGAACGACAGATATTAAAGAAAGTCCGTCCTCCTCGGCAGCTGCGAGAAGTGAGAAACCACCTTCGTATGTTGCGCTTCCAATGCCTGAAGAGCAGTATCTGTAATAATAAATGCTGTTTTGGTTTAAAAGTGCATTAGTTCCGATAAGAGTACGTGACTCTGTTTCTTCGGATCTTTCTGTGACATGTCTGAAGGTACCGGATATCTCGTTAAAGAGCATACTCTTTGATGCCTCTGAGTATAAAACATACATATCATATGCACTGGTATATTGCTCTGCTTGATGCTGACCGTGAGGATTTACAAAGTTTGTGTCAATTAAACCGAGTTCGGCAGCTTTGGCATTCATCATATCGACAAATGCACTTATGCTGCCGGCGAGTTTTATAGCTATCATATTACATGCTTCGTTTGCACTGCCGACATAAGCGCTGTACATAAGGTCAATAAAGGTCATGATGTTTCCCGGGGAAATGCTCTGCGTAGTGCTGCTTTCAGTAATATCGACCCATGCCGCTTCCGACATTTCTATAATCTCGCTGTCGCTTATCTCATCGTTTTCTACGGCAAGAGAAGCAAGCAAAAGTGTCATGACTTTTGTAAGTGAATCGGCAGGATGACGTAAATGAATGTTTTTCTCGTGTAATATAATGCCGGTATCTTTCTCTGCAAGAATTGCCGCTGTAGCAACCAAATCAGTGAGTTGATTTGAAGCGTTAACCGGCAAAATTGTTAAGAACTGTAGTAATAAAATAAAAGAAAGTACTAGTGCTGTTTTCTTAATCATACAAATTCCCCGATGCTTTTAAAGTGAACATTCCATAGTATAGCATAATATTATTCTACGCACAAGATAAATCAATATGTCATGTTAGTGTTTGGTGTTTTTGATGATTAGCATTGTAATATAAGAGAAAGTTTGATATTATCTTGCTATTGGAGGTTTTATATGAATACAAGTACAGGGAAAAAAATAATTACAATGGCAGGTGTTATTTCCGGTGTTTTAATAGGGTTTGCAGTTTTGCTCGGTTTTATTGTTTTTATGTTGTATTCAAGAGCTGAAGAAACCGGAACGGGAATTATTATAGCTTTGTTTATATCCGGAGCAGGTTTTTTTGTTTCATGGGTTTTTAATCTACTCTTAAATGGTTTTGGAGAGCTTATATTAAACGTTCATGAAATAGCAAAGAAAACTGATGGGGCACCTCAAATAACAGAGATAATAAAGGTTCTGGAAAAACAAAATGATGAAACACCAGCAAGCAGCGGTAACACCTTGAAAGCAGTTTTGAGAAAAATCAATTCTGCAAAGAAGCAAAAAAATGTTGAAATGTGCAAGCAGCTTATGACGGATATCAACAACTTAAAGGAAGAAGATAAAAATATAGCCCTGGGTACTATAGGAAGAATAGTATTTATTAATGATCAAGGAAGATGCCCTCTTTGCAGTGCTTCTGTTATCAAAAGCAAGAAAAATGCAAACTGTCCGAGTTGTGGAATGGTACTTGCAAAAAATGTGGCAATATAGTATAATAACCACATGACTAATAGCAGCGTTCCAATAAAAAAAACCCACGCGTATCAACGGATTATACAGGTAGTATTAATTGCCGCAGTGGCGATTTCAGCTTTTCTGGTTCTTCAGCGCTTACTCGTACCAAAATACGCATCCACCGTTTTAGAGGGTGGAATGGTACGGGAATATTATGATGCTGTTAAGAATCACGATGTAATATTTTTAGGTGACTGTGAAGCATATACCAGTTATTCACCTGTGACATTATGGGATGAGTATGGTATTACTTCTTACATTAGAGGAAGTCCTCAACAGCTTGTATGGCACTCTTATTATCTTCTTGAAGACACCTTGCGATATGAGACCCCTAAGGTTGTAGTATTTAGTGTGTTGGCTATGCAATATGGTGAGCCCCAGTCCGAGCCTTATAACAGATTAACACTTGATGATATGCCTTTATCATTAACGAAAATAAACGCAATAGCCGCATCGCGGACGCAGGGAGAGGACTGGTTATCTTATATATTTCCGTTCTTTCGCTACAAAGACAGATGGCGGGAGCTTTCGTCTGAGGATTTTCGATACTTTTTTAACCAGCCGCGTGTAACAATCAACGGGTATTCGTTGCGTAGCGACGTTCTTCCGAGCGGTTTTCTGCCGGACCCTATAAGACGCGCAGATTACAGCTTTAGTGATAAAGCATATTATTATCTGGAACGTATGGTTGAGTTGTCAAAAGAAAACGGCATCACATTAATTCTTGCCAAGGCGCCGACATTGTATCCTCACTGGTATAAGGAATGGGATGATCAAATAGCAAGCTTTGCACAGGAACACGGTATATCTTATATTAACTTTATTGATTTTATTGATGATATAGCACTTGATTTTTCCGAAGATACATTTAACGCAGGAATTTCGCTAAATGTATATGGAGCCGAGAAACTGACACGGTATTTTGCTGACATACTATGTGATCAAATAGATTTTATGAGTGACAGCAATGATGCAAAAAGCATTGAATACTGGAATGATTTATCAGCGCTTTATCACACGGTTATATTAAGACAACAGGAAGAAATTAGCCTGACAGGCAAAATCACAAGTCTTCTTATGAATTGATACGAAAATTAAAAGGAGTAATAATTTTTATGAAAAAAGTTGTTTTTTATTTAATTGCTATATTGTCAATTATATCATTTACCATATCTGTGACATCATGCGGACCTGAAGAGCCGCAAGACGATAAAACTCCACCTGATGTACAGCAAACACCTGATGTTCAAGACCCTGTTACAACTCCTTCACCAACACCGGATGAAATACCTGCCGGCAGTCCCGGAAATGGTGATGACCAGCAAGTTACTGTTGATGAAGTATTTTCCTTATTATACAAGGATTTTTTGATAGAAATGAACCAGGATATAAACGATGTGGTTGATGCCCTGGGAGACCCGTTGGGGATTTTTGAAGCTCCCAGCTGCGCATTTGACGGTATAGACCGTATTTTCAGCTATCCGGGATTACAGATTCATACTTATCCCTCAGGTGATGACGATTTTATTCATACAATCAGCTTTCGCGATGACAGCATAGGCACTTCAGAAAACATTTACCTCGGAGACAGTCTCGATTTACTTTTAAAAGCTTATGGTGAAGACTTTGAGTATGAACTGGATATGTATACATTCACAAGAGGTTTAACAACTCTTTCGTTTTTGATCGAAGAAGACATGGTAGTTTCAATAACCTACGGCTTTGTCATCTAATAATGGAGTAGCCACTATGAAGGAAAAAGTAAAGGAACTAATACTGAAATTAAGAACTGTCGGACCGGGGAAATACGGCATGGTGTTTTTTGCGATGAAATGCACGGTTGTTTCGCTTGTGTTTATAACGGTTCTTACAGGTTTTTCTATGCTAACCCCTAAAATACTCAGTTTGTTTACAGAAGAAAAGCAGGCAGCACCAATAGAAGATAACTTTATTCAAACAGACGACGACATATATGATCTGCCTGAGGGTGACATATTAGATGATTTATCTGAAGTATCACATCGTATTGATCCGGATGAAGATGAGGATGAAGATATAATTATCTACCCGCCGCCTGAAGGGGTAGCGGTTAATAAAGAAATATGGCTTGGCCAAAGACTGGAAGCAAAGGATTTTGTAACTAATATTGTTGCACAGACAGAAGTAATTGTAAGCTTTAAGAGCAATCCAAACTGGCAACGTACAGGAAAACAGGATGTTGAGTTAATACTCACTGATGAGTACGATAACTCTACTGAGCTTAGTGCTGAGCTGACTATAAAAAGAGATGAAGTACCGCCGGTTATTACGGGTGCTGTCGATTTTGAGATTCTCGTTGGAGATACAATTATGTATAGAAGAGGAGTCTCGGCGCGCGACAACATAGATGGAGAAATTAGCTTTAGAGTAAACAGCAGTGCAGTAAGCCCTGATGTTCCCGGTGTTTATCCTGTAACATACACTGCCGTTGACTCTAGTGGTAACGAGGTTTCTGTTACCATAAATCTGACTATAGTAGAATTCTCCGCAGCAGTTGTTTATGCTTTGGCAGACAGTATTTTGTCAAACATAATAACATCTGATATGACTCTGACACAAAAAGCAAGAGCTATACACAGGTGGTTACAGACCAGTGTTACATACACCAGCGCTACAAATCAAGGAGTTTTAAGAAGTGCATATAACACTATGAAAAACAGAAGAGGAGATTGCTTTAGTTTCTATGCTGCCGCTGAGGTTTTACTCACGCGGGTGGGTGTTGCGAACATGAGAATATCCCGTGTAGGAGGAGCTACACCTCATTACTGGAATCTTATAAATGTAGGCACCGGCTGGTATCATTTTGATTCAATGAATATAAGCTCTCTTAGAAACCGTGATTCCTTTATGTTTACCAGTGTTCAGGCAAAAGAATGGAATAATTTAAATAGCAGGGGAGACTTCTTTAATTATGACCGTTCATTATATCCTCCGATTGTTGGTGATGATCTTCTGGGTCTTGAACCTTTGGAGCCTGACACCCCAATAGATGATGATATCCCCGACGACGATATTATTGATGATGGCTCCGGCTCTGAGGAGCCTGTCGAGCCGGAAGAGCCGGACACACCGATAGTACCTGAAGAACCTCAAGAACCGTAAGGAACCATAAAATGACTGTACTACATTATTTAGAGCATACTGCTGCAGTATTTCCCGACAAGCGGGCCCTTATAGATGAAAATGGATCTTACTCATTTTCAGAGCTTCGTGAAAATGCTCTTTCGTTAGCTTTTAGAATTACCGAAAAAATGAATGGGGTAAGAAATAAGCCCATTTTGGTGCTTTTGCCAAAGTGTAAGGAAACTATAGTTACTTTTATGGCTATAGCTTATTCCGGCAACATATACTCACCTACGGACATAAAGTTTCCGTATCCAAAAATAAAAAGTATCATTGATGTAATACAGCCATTCTTATATATATCAGACAAGCAAAATGCTCAAATACTTCACAGCAACGGAATACCGGATGAGAGTATACTACTTATAGAAGATACTCATCATGCCGGTTTTGATGCACAGTTGTCAATTTCAAAGATGATTGATACAGACCCTGTATATATTTTCTTTACATCCGGTTCTACAGGTGTGCCTAAGGGTGTTACAATAACACACAGGGGAATTATTGATTATATAGACTGGGCAGCAGATTGTTTATCAATAACAGATAAAGAGGTAATAGGTCAAATAGCTCCAATGTATTTTGATAAGTCTACCTTGGAACTGTACCTTTTTTTAAAAACCGGAGCGACCTTAAATATAATTCCGGAAAAAGATATCAGTTTTCCGCTTCTTTTTATGAGATATGTAACAGAAAATAACATTAGCTTCCTATCAATGGTACCGACAGCAATTTGTAACATTGCCAATCAGAATGTTTTAGAGGAATTTGATAATTCATGCCTGCGATATGTGCTCTTTAGCGGGGAGGTAATGCCAAACAAACAGCTTAACTACTGGAGAAAGCATGTCCCGCAAGCACTATATGCCAATTTCTTCGGGCCTACAGAGATTACAGGTATATGTCTTTATTATATTATAGATCGTGACTTTACAGATGACGAGCCTCTTCCAATCGGGTTCCCGTGTAAAAATACAGATATTTTGTTACTCGATGAGCAAAACTCACTGATAAAAACACAAGATAAACAAGGAGAAATCTGTGTGCGTGGCAGCTCCTTGTCCATAGGTTATTGGAACGCACCTGAAATGACTGCCGAGCGGTTTTGCCAAAACCCTATACAGTTAAATTATCCTGAACTAATCTATCGGACAGGTGATCTGGCTCATTATAATGATAGAAATGAGCTGATGTTTGACGGACGTAAGGATCATCAGATAAAGCACATAGGACATAGAATTGAGCTTGGTGAAATTGAAGCTGCAGCCCGATTGTTTGATGGTGTGTCACATGTGGCTTGTGTCTATAACTATGCTGAGTGTAAAATCGTTTTGTTTTATACAGGGGTTGCAACTGCTGCCGAGATAATGGCATTTCTACGTCAGCATTTGCCAAGGTATATGCTGCCGCGCTCTATCTTACCGCTGAGCGATATGCCACTTACTGCCACGGGTAAAATTGACCGCAAGCAGCTCCAGTCATTTTCGGAAAAATGAGGTTATTATGGAAACATTACTTGAAATTCTAAATGGTTTGCATCCTGATATTGATTTTCAATCAACTCAGGCACTGATTGACGACGGGATATTAGACTCATTTGATATTATCGCAATCATTGCCGAAATAAGCGATACCTTTGATATAACTATAACCGCAAATGAAATAATCCCGGAGAATTTTAACTCTGTCGATGCATTGTATGCTTTAGTAGAAAGGTTGCGTGACTAATTGCAATTTACTACTTTTAGTTTTCTCGCTTTATTAGCAGCAACAACTGTAATTTATTACTTATTCCCGTTAAAATTTCGCTGGTACGTGCTTTTAGTATTCAGCATGGTTTTCTATGGGTTTTTTGGTCTTTATAATGCACTTTGCCTTAGTGCAACAATTCTCACAACCTACATTACATCCTACATAACGGATTACCTGCATAACAAAAGAGATACTGTAATAAAATCTCTCGGCGAGAGCGCTTTGCGCGAAGAAAAAGCCAAAGTAAAAAACAGGTATAGAAATTTGCAGCGGGTTTACCTGACTCTATGCCTGTTAATTAATCTTGGCTTTCTTGCTATGGTTAAGCTTGACGGCTCATTAATAATGCCTGTGGGTTTATCATTTTATACCTTCCGCGCTGCAGGTTATTTAATAGATGTATACAGGGGGAGTATTAAGGCTGAGAAAAATCTTCCCAGACTTGTACTGTTTTGCGCTTTTTTTCCACAGATATTAATAGGTCCTATAAGCAGATATGACGATCTCGCTCCATCGTTACTGACAGGCAATAAATTTGAAGTCTCTAACCTGAGTGAAGGCTCGCTTAGGATTCTGTTTGGTTTCTTTAAGAAGCTTGTAATTGCTGACAGATTATTACCTGTTGTACGAGAGCTGATAGCAGATTCGGGTCATGGTGAGAGTGTTGTTATTGCTCTGCTTCTATACAGTGTAGCTTTATATTGCGATTTCACAGGAGGAATTGACATTGCCCTGGGAGCAGGGCGGGTGGTTGGAGTAAGGCTGCCGGAGAATTTCAACAAGCCTTTTATGTCGGTATCAATTGCAAACTACTGGCAAAGATGGCATATAACAATGGGCTCCTGGTTTCGTGATTATTTATTTTATCCTCTCTCTACATCCAAGGTGATTCGCTCTGTATCCAGATGGATGCAATCTCATATAAACACAAGCTTTGGCAAACGTGTTCCAATTTATTTTATTACTATGGTAGTTTGGTTTACAACCGGTGCATGGCACGGAACATCTATAAATTATATCGGCTGGGGTTTGGCAAACGGTGTTGTAATTATGATCTCGCTGATGTTTGAGACACTTTATAGGCGCTTTCATGACAGATATCCGGGTATCGGAAAAACCCGTTGGTATCACGCACTTACTATAGTCCGTACGTATCTTCTTATGAGAGTTATAAGTGCATTCTTTTTATTTGAGAGTACCGGTGCAACACTACGTGCACTATTATCCGTTTTTACAAAATTCAGTTTATCCGGATTTAAGTCCCTGCCGGAGCTTATGCCGGTCGAGGACATGTTTATAGCAGGAGTTGGAGTTATTTTGCTGATAGTAATTGGAACGAAAAAGAAAGAAACTTTTTCGAAATTTAAACCTGTATTACGTTATACGGCATTTGCATTACTGCTATTAACAGTTCTCTTGTTTGGAGTTTATGGTTATGGGTATGATACTGAGCTATTTATTTATAACCGTTTTTAGTATGAAAACACTTAGTACACTCAAAGTGAAAGGAATGCAGAAATGACCCTGAAAAAGAAAATAATCATAATAGTATTATCGATTATTATTGCTTTTACGGTGTTTATAGGCTATATAGCCAACTATTCGTCAAGAATCTATCAAAATGTATATATAAGCGGTATAAATGTCTCGGGTAAAACACATGATGAAGCTGTGTTGGCTTTACTTGACGGTGGTTATGAAAAAAATGCAGATAATGTTTCTGCTACAATTATATTTCCGACAGGTTATAAGTTCACAGTTTCCGGTATCGAAGCAGGTATGTCTCTGAGCTCCGAAAAAGCTGCAAATGCTGCACTTAATCACGACAGAGGAGATTCTGTTATTGGTAATATGTTCTCTTATGTCAAAGCACTTTTTGTAGAAGCAAATCTCGAAAATGTAGGAATAGTCCCGCTGGAGTGGGACTATTTACGTGAGTTAGCGACTTTGCAAGCAGGGTTATTTAACGATGGTCTTGTCGCTAGCTCCTACACAATTGACAGTGATAAAATAATCATAGAGCTCGGTGATGGATTTTTAGCCGCCGAGCCGGATTTGGTTTACGATCTATTGATTAGTACACTTTTTCGCGCCTTAGCGCAAGGTTCACATCTATCAGAAGAATTTTTTCCCGAGGCAAAACTGTCAAATGATATTAACTTGGATTTACTGCATAGTGCTGTGTATGTAGAACCTGTATCATCAATATATAATATAGAAGATAAGGAAACAACAAACAGTTCTCCGGGAGTCACATTTGATATGCAATCAGCAGAGGTAAGTCTTAAAAACACATCATTTAACTCTTTGTTAATTATCCCGCTACTTGATCTTCCTCCGAGAGTATCACAAGAGGACTTGGACATTTTATTATTTCGTGATGTGATAGCAGAATGTACAACGCGAATACCGGGTAATGAAAACAGATTAAATAATGTAATTGTGTCAGCAAGAGCAGTAAACGGTTATATTATGAACTCCGGTGATGTATTTTCGTATAACGGGGTTGTTGGTGAAAGAACACAAGATAATGGTTACCTGATTGCAGGAGCTATAGTGGGTGATAGATTTGTAGACTCTATTGGTGGAGGTATATGTCAAACATCATCATCGTTATATGTTTGTACATTACTTTCTGACCTTGAGGTAATTGAACGGATTAATCACGGGCTGACAATCCCATATCTTCCGAATGGTCAAGATGCGACTATCAATTGGGGAATGATTGACTATAGATTTAGAAACAACACAGATTACCCCATAAAAATAGAGACCATTGTTAATGGTCGCAATCTGACGGTGAGGTTGCTTGGGACAAAAACAGATGACAGCTATATTGTTATAAGAAATGAAGAAATCAGTGTAACAGAACCTATAACCGTTGAAAGAGAAGATGAAAGTGTTTCGCGGGGTCGCACTGTTGTGTTTACTGAAGGGCAAGCAGGCTATGTAGTAGATACATATCAGGATTTCTATGATTCAAACGATAATCTTATACACTCAAGGTATGTCGACAGGAGCACATACCGCGTTCAAAACAGGATAATTCTTATACCACCGGCACAGTAATTAAGGAACTATATCCGGATATAGTGACGGGACATATGTATAAAAGTCTCTGTGTCCCATAAATGAGGAAAACTGTCTTGAGAGCTCTTCGGCCTTAGATTGAGTGAACATAAAATTCTCTCTTCTGGAGCCACGCAGAGCCAGCCATGAGTCAAAATGATACCAGCCTAAACCATCGGGATTAACAAGATTCCATAAATGTGGTGTAGGTGTTGTTGGTATGCGTACAATACGCATATTGGGTATTTCTGCCCGTGTCAGCATAAGCTCGGCAATAGAGTAAAAAACAAAACAATCACCGCGGCGGTTTTGCAAAGCATGATGAGCACCTTCGTAAATAGAGCTTTTTCCTCCTCTGTAGGATGAGTATGACATATAATCGCCAATCCAGAGAAAAATAGCCTTTAGCTGCTCAACCTGTGTTATTGAATCATCTAAAATTGATGCAAGAATTGTATCAACACGTTCGTTGACATAATCGGGGTCTATATCAAGTACATGAACGGGAATGCTGACATGTGTTTGAAGTCCTGTCAGGTCCTGTGCCCAATAGAGCACTTCGTAATTACCTACAACATTTTGATTAACCTGACTGCTGTCAACAAAAAATTGTATTTCTCTGCCAAAATCATCAAATGCTGTAACACCGTGTCGATATAAAACAGTGTTACCTTTCATTATTGCAATAGTGCCCAGACCTTCAAATATGGGAGGCGCTTTATTTGGTTCAATAGTCAATATAGACTCGAAAAAACCGGTATTGTTGTATATATCGGAAATTTCTATTCTTACCGGGTGATTACCTCCGGTATAAATATCAGGCTCTTCGGTAAAAACTATTGACAGTATCGGGGAAGCATCATAAACATCGGTAACAAACATTTCGGGATAAACAGACTCGCCAATCGGGATGATGATGTTTACCGGAGTCGCTTCGGGAGGGGTTGTGTCTTCAACTATAAGTGTAGCTGTAAAGGGTGTGTCATTAAGTGTAAGATATAATGAATGCTCGCCAACGGAATACTCGTCAAATGGAAGTGGCTGCACAATAAAATCAAGATCAAGCGGAATGTCTGCATCATCGGCATTAATTAGTAATTCAATGGGCTCCGGTTTATGGTTTGATGATTTATACTCTACCGAAATACTTTTGTATGGCTTTAATACATATAAAGTGGATGTTGCTTCAAGAGTCCGCCATCCTTGTGATAAAATCAATGATACATCTTGCTTTCCCGTCTCGAATGATAGAAGCTCGGGGTCATGCCAATCGGCAGAAACATTACTTACTAACTGTGAATCATTAATAAACTCGCCCGGTAAAACATCCCATCCTTCAAGGATAACAAGCGGCTGCAAATCTACTTCAAACTCAGTGTAGGTTGTCCACCAGTAATACCAAAAAGCAAACAAAGAGTTAAGCACCAATAACATGATGGAAACTACTAAATTTATTTCATTACGTAATAAAAATAATTTACGTTTTTTTACGTTCATACTTAACCCCGGACTCTTATAATTCAATTTACATTTATCTTAGGTATATCTGTCAATGTATAATACAATAAATTAAATAATATCGCAAGTAGATAGTAAGCAAAGAAATGTAAATTAAAATTAAATTATATGGATATAACTAAGCTGATATGATACAATAGTAAGGGAAGAAGGCAATATGTAGAAAATTCCAACCTTTACTACCCCCAATTAATACTTTTACACATTTTGTAATTAATGGAGGGGTAAAATCATGACATTGAGAAGGATGGAACTCGCAGTTTTAGGATTAACACTTGCCTTTGTGTTATTTATGGGAGGCTATTTTACAGGACGTAGCCAAAGTGCTGTCAGTATCGCAGCAATGCCTGAAAATCAGATGCCCGGGCCGGCACAGTCACAAGTTCAATCATCTCTTCCCAAACAGGATGAGTTAAACGGATGCACCAATTATGGAGATGACAGCGCCATTAGCTCCGGCAGTACAGATGAGCAAGGACCGTCAATACAAAACAACCAAGTGCAAAGTGACGGTAGAATCAATATAAACACAGCATCCAAAGCGCAGCTTACAGATTTGCCGGGTATAGGCAATGTATTGGCAGAGCGTATAGTCGATTACAGGGCAAGAAACGGAGCTTTTAACACGATTGAAGATATAAGAAATGTAACCGGCATCGGTGAGCGCCGGTTTGAAGCGATACAAGACTTAATAACGGTAGGTAATTAATGAAAATATTAGTTGTAGACGATGAGAAACTGCTTGTTAAAGGAATTAAGTTTAATCTTGAAAACGAAGGTTATCAGGTTGATACGGGTCATGACGGGATTGAAGCAGTAGACCTGGCACGCACAGGCAATTATGATTTGATTTTACTTGATATTATGATGCCGCAGCTCGACGGTCTTGGTGCATGTATGCGTATACGGGAGTTTTCAACTGTGCCTATTATACTCCTCACTGCACGTGGTGAGGATACAGACAAGATAATTGGTTTTGAGTACGGTGCAGACGATTATATTACTAAGCCGTTTAATATTCTTGAGTTAAAAGCAAGAATACGTGCCCTGCTGAGACGCAGTGCACTTGTCAGTAATATTACCGGAGCAGTAATCAATATAGGTCATATAATGATTGACACCGAAAAACGTATTGCAATGAAAAATGATGAAGCGGTTGAGCTTACTGCAAAGGAGTTTGACGTTTTTGAACTGCTTGCAAAAAACCCCGGGCGTGTCTACAGCAGGGAAACACTGCTTAACATTGTTTGGGGTTATGAGTTTCAAGGAGATATAAGAACTGTCGATGTTCATATCCGCCGTTTGCGTGAGAAGCTGGAGGAAGACCCCGCCGAGCCTGAGCATATTATGACTAAATGGGGGGTCGGCTACTATATCAGGGGATAGTATTGTGGGAAATAAACCAACAGTAAGAAAACTTAGGTTTTTCAGTAGTATACGGACGAAGTTTGCACTGACCTGTTTTGCTGTTGTTGCAATTGTTTTACTTCTTATAAACACATATTTTCTTATGGCTTCACGCGATATGATTTTTTCCACAAAAATGCAGTTTGTCCAGAATCAGTCTTCACTTATAGCATCCCTTCTTGAAGAAACATTTGATACATTATCGGTAGAGGATGAAGAACGAGTTGCCGCTGTTGTTTCACAGTTGGAGGTGACAGGTGGCACGAATATAATCATAACTGACGGTGAAGGCAATATTATATATGACCCGACCGGAAGATCAACGCAAGAGAACTTTCGTTCTTACTATATAAAAATCGCACTTGAAAAAAACGATGTTCTTTTCTCCGAGTTTTTTAATGGTGCATTTTCCAGCAGCGCAGTAACTCCGATTATAAGCCATGGTATAGCAATCGGGGTTGTCTATATTTATGAAGAAGACACCGATCAAGGCTCATTACTACTGGAAATGCAATACACTATAGGCAATATTTCAATAATTGTTGCTATATTTTCAATAGTTGTAGTAACACTTATTATCTGGTCTGTTATGCGAAATGTAACCAGTATTATGAATGCAGTTAAGTCGGTCAGAGAGGGAGAGTACAGCTATACGGTTGAAATGAGCGGCAATGACGAACTGGCACTTCTCGGAGATGAATTTAACAGTCTGACGGGTAAACTCAGAGAAACAGATGAGATGAGGCGCAGGTTTGTTGCTGATGCTTCTCATGAACTTAAAACCCCTCTGGCAACAATACGGCTTCTTAGCGACAGTATACTTCAAAATGAAGATATTGAACCGGAGACTGTTCATGAGTTTATCGGTGATATAGGCATGGAAGCCGAGCGCTTATCAAGAACTACAGGAAAGCTAATGACACTGACAAGACTTGACAGTCAAATAAATGATGAGCTTGTCGGTATAGATATGAAGCAAGCGGTGCTTGCTACAGTACGTACACTAAAGCCACTGGCGGCAAGCAGCAAGGTTTCACTACGTATGCAGCTTAGTGATGGTTGTATAATTCTTGCTACAGAAGATTCTGTTCATCATATTGTTTTTAATCTTGTAGAAAATGCCATAAAATATAACCAACCGGACAGTAGTGTTTTTGTCAGGTTGGTTATTGATGATAAATTAGTGGTTCTATCTGTAAAGGATAGGGGAGTAGGTGTTCCGGAAGAAGACCTCCCGTATATATTTGATAGATTTTATAGGGTGGACAAAGCCCGTTCGAGAGATGCCGGCGGCAGTGGTCTTGGTCTTGCAATTGTTAAAGACACAGTTCGGGATTTAGGAGGAGGTGTTACTGCACAAAGACGAAATAATGGAGGCATGTCATTTACAGTAACATTTGCTTTATACCCGGAAGAAGCTTGAGTTTATCAAACTAAGATTTTCTCGCCGACGACATGAACCTTGAGCATATTTGTTGTGCCCGAATGTCCTACGGGTACACCTGCGGTCAGTACTACAAGATCTCCTTCGTTTACACAGCCGGCTTCTTGTGCTGATTCTACCGCATGGCTGAAAAGCTCGGTTGTATCACTTTCTTCCTGGGTCAAAAGCGGTACTATACCCCAGTTTAGTTTTAACTGACGCCTGACCATAGGATCGGGGGTGCAAGCTATTATAGGGCATGCCGGTCTGAACTTAGCGACGTTTTGAGCGGTTTTGCCGGAGAGTGAAACCGTCAGTATAGCTGATGCATTCAAATCATGCGCTGTAGTAACTGTAGCATGTGATATTGCATTTGTTATAGATGCTTTGGACAAATATATTTCGCTTCTGAAACGGTCGTGATAATCAATAGCTTTTTCTATACGTTCCGCTATTTTAGCCATTGCAGAAAGTGCTTCAACAGGGTGTTTACCGACAGCTGTCTCGCCTGAGAGCATTATTGCACTGGTTCCGTCATAAATGGCATTGGCAACATCAGATGTCTCGGCGCGGGTAGGACGCGGGTTTACTATCATTGACTCTAACATTTGAGTAGCCGTTATAACAGGCTTGCCTTGCTGCCTTGTACGTCTTATCATATCCTTTTGAACAATAGGCAGCTCTTCGTATTCAAGCTCGACTCCAAGATCTCCGCGGGCAACCATTATACCGTCACATTCAGTAAGAATAGACTCTAAATTATGTACACCTTCGGCATTTTCGATCTTTGCGATGATTTTAATTTTATTGTTACTGTCAATCCTGTAAAGCTCGTCACGAACATGTTTAATGTCTGCAGCACTTCGGACAAAAGAAGCTGCTATAATATCATAACCGTTTTCAACGATAAAACGCAAATCAGAACGATCCTTTGCACATATATAAGGAATGTCCAGATTAACAGCCGGTACATTAAGACTTTTTCTGTTTGAAATCTTACCGCCGTTGACAATGCGTGTGACAATGTTCATACCGGTGATAGATTCGACAGTCAGCTCAATAAGACCATCATCAAGTAGAATACGCGTCCCTACGTTGATTTCAACAGGAAGGTTGGCATATGATATGCTTGCGCGTGTAGAGTCACCGACAATATCATCAGTAGTCAAAGTAAATATGTTACCTGCTACTAACATTGCTTCTCCGCCATCAAAGGTTCCGAGTCTAACCTCCGGACCTTTTGTGTCTGCTAAAGCTGCAACAGGCACTCCGGTTTCTTCGCAGGCTGCTCTGAACCTGTTTAAACGAGCCAGATGCTCTTCATGAGAGCCGTGCGAGAAGTTGAAGCGTGCAACATCCAAACCGGCTTTAATTAAACTGCATAATACATTATGGTCATCGGTTGCAGGCCCGAGTGTTGCTACTATTTTCGTTTTTCTCATACGCAAATCCTACTACTTGTATTATATTATGCTTTATCTGTATTATAAGCATGAAGTGCAAGATCGAGTACCTTGTTAGAATAACCACATTCGTTATCATACCAGGCAAGTACTTTAACAAATGTATCGTTGAGTTGAATTCCTGCTGTTGCATCAAATATTGATGTATGAGGATCGCCGTTGAAATCCGATGAAACGACAGCTTCGTTGGTGTAGTCTAAAATACCTTTAAGCTCATTTTCGGAAGCTCTTTTCATCTCTGCGCATATTTCATCATATTTAGCAGGCTTTTTAAGATTTACTGTTAAGTCCACAACAGAAACATTGAGTGTAGGAACACGCATAGACATACCTGTCAGCTTACCGTTGAGCTCGGGAATAACAACTCCGACAGCCTTAGCTGCGCCTGTGGACGAAGGGATGATATTACCGGAAGCAGCTCTGCCGCCGCGCCAATCTTTATTGGACACACCGTCTACTGTGAGCTGTGTTGCGGTTGTGGCATGGACTGTTGTCATAAGACCGGACTCTATACCCCATTTATCATTAAGAACCTTGGCAATCGGTGCCAGGCAATTTGTTGTACATGATGCATTTGAAATGAGCTGCATAGAACTGTCATATGTTTTTTCATTGACACCCATGACAAACATCGGGATGTCGGTTGTCGGTGATGTGATGATAACCTTCTTGACACCGGCATTGAGGTGTAAGGTTGCTTTTTCTTTTTTTGTGAAAACACCTGTTGCATCTACAAGATATTCTACACCAACACTTGGCCATGCAATTTGATCAGCTTCTCTGACAGCAAATGCAATTATTGATTTGCCGTTAACTATCAGGCCTTTATCGTCAAAAGAGACATCATGCTTAAATCTGCCGTGAAGAGTGTCATATTTGAGCATATATGCCATATACTCCGGTGACATAAATGGATCGTTAATTGCAGCAACTTCAATTCCTCTTTCAATTGCTGCTCTGAAAACCAATCTACCGATTCTGCCAAACCCTGTAATACCTATTTTGAAACCCATAAAAAATTCCTCCGTATATTTATTATTAATTTAACGGAACAATTATAACCCGTCATCGTCAAAAAATCAAAGTATTTTATTTGTGTTGTAAAAGTATAATGAATTTGATATAATACCAAGTTGGTTGAGGAATTTTCTACATGGAAAAAAAAGTAGGTATATATGTACATATTCCGTTTTGTGAAAGCAAATGTGCATATTGCAATTTCTATTCGTTATCGTCCCGTAACGGGGGAGACATATTAATACCGGATTACAGAGCTGCGGTAATCAGACATATTGAAGAGTACTCTGCACAGCTCGACGGTTATTTGATTGATACTGTTTATTTTGGCGGAGGAACACCAAGTCACTTTGGTGCTTCAAAACTGATTGACATATTAAATGTTTTAAAGAAAAGCGGTCATGTATTACTTGATTCCGAAATCACCGTTGAAGTGAACCCCGCAAGTATTTCAAGAGAAGATCTTGTAAGATTAAGACGTGCAGGGTTTAACAGACTCTCCATAGGTGTACAGTGCGCTGATGATAATACACTTAAAAGTATCGGAAGAACACACACATTTGCAGATGCAGAAAATACATTTAATGATGCAAGGCTTGCAGGATTTAAAAACCTCAGTGCCGATATTATGTACGGGCTTCCATCACAGACAAGGGATACATGGGCACAAACAGTTCAAAAGGTTGCCGGATTAAAAGCAGAGCACATTTCATGTTACGGCATGAAAATCGAAGAAGGAACCGAGCTTTTTATGTTTAAAGACTCGCCGTTTCTACCCAATGATGATGCTCAAGAAGGAATGTATCTGTATGCGGTTGACATTTTAGCACGATTTGGTTACAAGCAATATGAGATTTCCAACTTTGCAAGAAGAGGGTTTGAATCAAAGCATAATATGAAGTACTGGCTCGGTGAGGAATACATAGGATTTGGTCCGGGTGCGCATTCATATGTCGGTCAGAGCCGTTACAGCTTCACAGAGGATGTTAATCAGTATATTGAACAAATAGGACTTGGAAGGCGAATTGTTGAACACGAAGAGAACATGTCCGACTTTGAAAATGCCGGTGAGTATTTAATGCTTAGATTAAGAACAACTCATGGTATATCTGAAGAAGAATACTATAATATCTACAGATTAAAGATGGATTTTGTTCTTGAGCTTATGCATAAATATGAGGAAAACGGATGGGCAGTTTTTAAGGACGACAGATGGAGATTTACCCCAAAAGGATTTTTATTATCAAATGTTCTGATAGGAGAGCTTCTGGAAGCACAAACAAAACAAAGGACTCAGATTAGTAAACCATGGCAAACAGATTCCGGCGGAGAAGAAATTCAAATGACGTTATTTGATAAACGACCCGTAGCTGCAGGTCTTTTTGGCGGCAGAAGATTGGTCGGACAAAACGAACTACTGTAAGGAGCATAGCACATTGAAACTAGTTGGTAAGAGCAAAAAAAGAAAAAAGACAAAAAGAATAGTAATAACAATAGTAATATTGATTTTGGTTCTGATATTAGGAAGTGCGGCTTCATTTATTGCACTTTCATATCATGTAGACTCCTTGGATACCGTGTTTCCGAATGTATGGGCTGAGGGTATTGAACTGTCGGGACTTACAAGAGAGCAGGCAGAACAGGCACTCATTGAAAGCGGTTATGAGAGCAGTGCACATGGGATTTCTATAACTTTGCAATTCCCGGATGAGAGCAGCTTTACAGTTACAGGTGATGAAGTCGGACTGGCGCTTAATGCTTCAGAAGCAGCAAATGCTGCCTTCAATTATGGCAGAGACGGATCTCTGCTTCAAAACGGTATGACATATCTGAGAGCGTTAAATGAAACAATCGAGCTAAACGAGCTGAGCCAACCGGACTATAATGACGAAATCATACGTGAGCTTGCTGAAAAATATACAACATTATTTAACGAAACTTTATATGATTACAGTATGGTAGAAAGCAGCACTCAAATAACTATAGTCAAAGGAACCGGATTATATCCTGCCAGTTCAAATGATGTATTTAATACTGCGGTTAATGCTATGAGACGTGCTATAGATCAAAACGCACATCTGACAGTACGGTACTTACCTGAAATTAAAGATGATGCAATTGATTTATATGAAATACATGAGCGCATTCATGTTGAGCCCGTATCATCGGTTTATGACCCCGTTACTGAAGCAGGGACAGTGAGTAGTTCAGGTCAAACCTTTGATTTGGAGACCGCGCTGGGTGAGCTCAGTGCCGCACAATTCGGAGATTCAATTGTAATTCCTATAGTTATAGTTCAGCCTGCTATTTCACAAGATGAGGTAGAGGGTTTGCTGTTTCGTGATTTGCTCGCTGAGAGATCTGTTACTAACAGAAGCAGTTATTATAACAGGAACATAAATATGGCAGTCGCAGCAAACAACATTAACGGAACAGTCCTGCAACCCGGTGAGACATTCTCATACAATGCCGTTGTCGGCAGACGTTCGATTGAAAATGGATTTCGCATGGCGAGAGCTATTGTCAGCGGAAGGTTTGAAGAGGCTATTGGCGGAGGTGTCTGCCAAGTATCTTCAACAATATATGCAGCATTGCTGCAAACTGATTTTGAGATTGTCAGCAGAAGACCTCATAGTATGACGGTAGGATATATGCCCGGTGGTCAAGATGCTACGGTCGCTTACGGCAATATAGATTTTCGCTTCAAAAATAATTCTGATTTCCCGATAAGAATTGATTCATCTGCAAACGGTAATACAGTTGATGTTAAAATATATGGAACCAGAGTAAGTGATGTTTATTATGAGGTATTTTCCAATCATATAAGCACTACTCCTGTCCGGTTAGTTGAGCGCGAGGATGATGAAGTGCCGGCCGGTGAGAGGGTTATTTATACTCCCGGACAGACCGGACAAGTATGGGAAACATGGAAGCTTCATGTTACGGCAGATGGCGATCCAATACTGGATGAAGAAGGTAAGCAAATAAGAACATTTGTTACAAGAGATACCTATAGGATGCAGGAAAGACTCATATTAATCGGACCGCCATTACCTGATCCTACACCTACACCGCCGCCTCCTTCGCCGACACCTTTGCCCGAAGACCCAACACCGACACCGACACCCACACCCCCGGTGGATGAAGGCTCATCAGGTGTCGACCCTGAGATTTAATAACATAAAAAGTTATGAATAGTAAGAAGAAAAAGCAATTACAAATAATACCCATAGGGTTGGCAATATGCCTTATGGGTATTATAACTTTTCTATTTCTGCATTTTTTTACATCTGATGCCACTTCCGGACCCGATGACTATGATAACGGCACACCCGGTATAGAAAATCCCGGTAATAATGAAACACCGGATGGGAATACAGCAGCCGGTTTAGATACTCCTGACCCAAATTACGGTACTTATGATTTAATTCAAATGAGTGAATCGGATATTGGTTTGGGAGATTTGATTTTAGTTGACGGAAATAACAGATATAATATCCGGACTGAAGATCTTGATCTTGTTTATATAAAAGATGAAAAAAATGCACCATATATTGTTCGGTTTAATGATTATAGACTTTTGCGCCGTGTCATAGATCCGCTTGATGAAATGATGCAGGCATTTATTGATGATAACGACGAGAACAGCATCACAATTTATTCAGCTTATCGCGATGAAGCAGCACAGCAGTCAATACTCGATAACTTTATATCAACAATTGGTCGTGAGGAAGCTATGCGCAGAGCAGCACTTCCCGGACATAGTGAACACCATACAGGTCTTGCCGTGGACTTAAGTGTATTAATTGATGGTATTGATTATAGCTTTGATTATCGTCGATTTAATTTTCATGAACCTACAAAGTGGTATTTTGAAAATGCACACAAATTTGGATTTATTCTCAGCTTTCCGGAGGATAGAACAGAGGATACAGGTACTATATATGAACCATGGCATTACAGATATGTCGGCCTGCCGCATTCTTTAATTACTTATACGAATAACTTTCTTTTAAAGGAGTATCTTGATTATATAAGACAGTATTCGTTTGAAAACCCGCTTGTTTATGTTCTTACTGTTGTTGAGTTAGATTCTGCTGAAACAACATACAGGTATGAAGTATACTTCACATCAGGAACTGATGTAAAAGTGCCTCTAAATGTAGAATATGACATCTCAGGTAACAATATAGACGGTTTTATAGTGACAATAAAAAAATAATATGTTATAGTAGTATAAATCAAGCGGCAGAGTGATTATTCCTTTTTGTGAGTCGTCACGGAACCAACCCGCTCCTCTCACAAAAATGAACAATCACCCTACCGCTTATTATAACCACACATTTTGGAGGGTTGATATGTATAACAAAAAATCTGTAAAAGACATTGATGTAAACGGAAAAAAAGTGCTCCTTCGTTGTGATTTTAATGTACCTGTTGATAAGGAAACAGGAAAAATCAGAGACGAGGGGCGTATTATTGCTGCACTGCCGACGATTGAGTATCTGCTTGAAAATAATGCATCTGTAATTGCGTGCTCGCATTTTGGCAGACCAAAGGGTGAGTTTAAACCGGAATTTTCTCTCGCTCAGGTTGCGCAGTGTTTATCAGGGCATCTTGGAAAGCCTGTAAAAATGGCTAAGGATGTTGTAGGTCCCGATGCTACCTCTCTGGCTGCAGATTTAAAACCCGGTGAAATAATGCTTCTTGAAAATACACGTTTTCATGCTGAAGAGGAAAAAAATGATCCTGAGTTTGCAAAGAAACTGGCATCAATGGCAGATATTTATGTTTCTGATGCTTTTGGTAGTGTACATCGCGCTCATGCTTCAACAGAAGGTGTATCAAAGTATTTACCGGCAGTGTCAGGCTTTTTATTAAAAGAGGAGCTTGATTATATAGGCGGAGCAATATCAAATCCCAAAAGACCGCTTGTTGCAATACTCGGAGGTGCAAAGGTTTCGGACAAGCTTGCGGTAATATCAAACCTGATTAAAATATCCGACTCTATAATTATCGGTGGGGGAATGGCATATACATTCTTTAAGGCCGATGGCGGCACAATCGGAAACTCTTTGTGTGAAGACGAACAGATTGAATCAGTACTCAAGTGCAAAAAAGAAGCTGCCGAACGTGGAGTAAAATTACTGTTACCGGTTGATTCTGTTGCAGGAGCTGAGTTTTCAAATGATGTTGAAGCTAAGACATATGATTCAAATGCAATACCTGACGGTATGATGGCAATGGACATCGGGCCAAAAGCAACAGCCGAATTTGTCGCAGAGATAGCCAAAGCGGGTACAATTGTTTGGAACGGACCGATGGGAGTATTTGAGTTTTCTAAGTTTGCTGAAGGCACACGTGCTGTCGCAAATGCTGTAGCAGATTCAAATGCAGTTTCCGTTATAGGAGGCGGTGACTCTGCAGCGGCTGTCCGTAAGTTTGGAGTTGCAGAGAAAATTTCACACATATCAACCGGAGGTGGAGCTTCTCTTGAGTTTATGGAGGGGAAAATCTTGCCGGGAATAGCCTGTTTACTCGATGCATAGAAAATTGATGTACAAAATGACAATGCCTTTTCATAGTTGTTTTGTGCATGATGTTAAAAGAAAGGCATGGTCATTTAAATGAATAGAGAACTCAGAAAAACGATTATTGCAGGCAACTGGAAAATGAATAAACTCGCATCCGAAATTAATGCGTTTGCAAATGAATTAGTTCCGCTTGTTCCGGGCTTTTCAAGCTGGTGCGATGTTGTAGTTTGTACACCATATGTAATGCTGAGCTCTGCACTCACCGCTTTTTCAAAAGGTCGTATTGGCACAGGTGCTCAAAATATGAGCCAGCATGAATCCGGTGCTTATACCGGAGAGGTTTCCGCAGCGCAGCTTACCGATATAGGCACACAGTATGTCATAATCGGACACAGTGAGAGAAGACAGTATTATGGCGAAACAGACGAGTCTGTTAACGAAAAAGTAAAAGCAGCGCTAAAAACACCACTGATATCAATTGTATGTGTCGGTGAAACACTTCAAGAACGTGAGCAAGGCATAACAAACAGCCTTGTTACCAAACAGGTTGAAACAGCACTGTCCGGTATTGCCGGAGCTGATCAGCTCGGAAGAATTGTTATTGCATATGAGCCTGTCTGGGCAATCGGTACAGGTAAAACAGCAACACCTGAAGATGCACAGGAAGTGTGTAAAGTAATACGCGATGTGTTAGCTTCTTTATACAGCGACAAATCAGCACAGTCAGTTTCTATATTATACGGGGGCTCAATGAACGACAAAAATGCCGCAGAGCTTCTTGCACAGCCGGATATAGATGGAGGACTCATTGGCGGCGCTTCTCTTAAGGCAGAATCCTTTGCTGTTATAATAAATGCTGCAAATCAATAAATGATTGGATAATATAAATGAAGAAACCTTTAGTAATGGTCATTATGGACGGGTATGGATTAGCTGATCCATCACCGGGTAATGCAATAGCAAATGCACCGACTCCTGTACTCGATGAGCTTTTTGCTAAGTATCCAAACACCACATTATCCGCATCCGGTGAGGATGTAGGTCTTCCCGAAGGTCAAATGGGAAACAGTGAGGTCGGGCACACAAACATCGGAGCAGGGCGTGTAGTTTATCAGGACCTGCCAAAAATCACCCGTGAAATCTCAATGGGTACATTCTTTACCAATGAAATATTGCTAAAGGCAATAGATAACTGCAAAGAAAAAGACTGTGCGCTGCATTTACTTGGACTTGTCTCTCAGGGAGGTGTGCATTCACATGCAAACCATCTTTATGGCTTGCTGGAGCTTGCAAAAAGAAACGGACTTTCAAAGGTTTATATCCACTCATTTATGGATGGCCGTGATGTGCCACCCGATAGTGGAAAACAATCTATTGAAGAACTCGCAGACAAGTGCAAAGAAATTGGAGTCGGAAAAATAGCAACAGTAATGGGACGGTTTTATGCAATGGATCGCGATAACCGTTGGGACCGTGTTGAGCAAGCTTACAATGCAATGGTTTTTGGAGAAGGTGAGTTTGAATCCGATCCTGTTACAGCAATGCAAAAATCATATGACAATAAGATTTATGATGAGTTTGTGAAACCTGTTGTATGTGATAAAGAAGGCTTGATAAAGGCTGATGATTCGGTTATCTTCTTTAATTTCCGTCCCGACAGAGCAAGAGAAATAACACGTGCTTTTGTTGACGAGGATTTTAGTGGCTTTGAAAGAAAAAAAGGCAGATTTACACTGACCTATATATGCATGACACAATATGATGAAACCATTCAAAATGTTTTTGTTGCTTATCCGCCTGATTTTCCGGAACAGACATTTGGGGAGATTATAAGCAAAAATGGACTTAGTCAAATAAGAATAGCAGAAACAGAGAAGTATGCTCATGTCACATTCTTCTTTAACGGAGGAATAGAAGAACCTTTTAAAAATGAAGAGAGGATACTCATACCTTCTCCAAAAGAGTTTCCGACTTACGACCTTATACCGGAAATGTCGGCTTATAAGGTTGCGCAAGCTGCATGTGATGAAATATTAAAAGGTAAGTTTGATGTTGTAATAATCAACTTCGCTAATTGTGATATGGTAGGGCATACAGGTATTTATGATGCAGCATATAGAGCTGTAGAAACTGTAGATGCCTGTGTTGGTAAGGTTGCCGATGCTACAAAGCAAATGGGAGGTATACTGATTATTACTTCTGACCATGGAAATGCAGAGGAAATGCTGGCAGAGGACGAAGTGAGTCCATGTACAGCACACAGTATAAACCCGGTACCGTTTATTGTATGTGGTGCTGATGTTTCCTTAAAACCCGGCAGACTCGCTGATATATCACCAACACTACTTGAATTATTAAAGGTTAACAAACCGGAGGTTATGACCGGTGAGTCACTGATAAAGTAATACAACAAAACAAATAAGGAGATTGATGATGAAAGACTATTTGGAAATCGTAGACATTGCAGGTAGGGAAGTACTTGATTCGCGCGGCAATCCGACAGTTGAAGTCGAAGCATGGATTTTAGATGGCTCCGGCGGAATGGAGGTTGGACGTGCAATGGTACCCTCTGGAGCATCTACAGGAAAATTTGAAGCCTGTGAGCTGCGCGACGGGGACAAAGAGCGTTACTTAGGTAAAGGTGTTTTGAAGGCAGTTGCAAATGTTGATAATGAAATCTCAGCAGCTCTTGTCGGGATGAACGCAATGGACCAGGTGGCAATTGATAAAGCACTACTTGAGCTTGATGGCACAGAGAATAAGTCAAAGTTAGGTGCAAACGCAATACTTGGAGCATCACTTGCCTGCGCTATTGCATCAGCACAAGCATTAAAGGTGCCGCTCTACAGATATATTGGCGGAGCATCAGCAAATACACTTCCTGTTCCGATGATGAATGTCCTCAACGGAGGTGCTCATGCCGACAACAGTGTCGATATTCAAGAGTTTATGATTATGCCTGTCTCAGCGACGAGTTTTCGCGAAGCGCTTCGTATGTGTGCGGAGATATTCCATGCACTAAAGAAGGTTGTGCCATCATCCGGTGTTGGAGATGAAGGGGGATATGCACCAAATCTTGCAGCTGATGAGGATGCACTCATTGCACTGATGAAAGCAATCGAAGCTGCAGGTTATAAACCATATGATGATATTAGAATTGCTATGGACCCTGCAGTAACAGACTGGTTTAACGAAGAGGACAAATGCTATCATCTGCCAAAAAGAAAAACAATAATGACACAAAAAGACATGGTAGATATGTGGGTGAACTTTGTTAATAAGTATCCGATAGTCTCAATCGAGGACGGCATGGCAGAAGAAGATTGGGAAGGCTGGAAAATGATGACTGATGCTCTCGGAGACAAAATCCAGATAGTCGGAGATGACTTGTTTGTTACAAATACTACCCGCTTGAAAAAAGGTATTGATTTAGGTGTTACAAACTCAATTTTGATTAAAGTCAATCAAATTGGAACACTCACCGAAACACTTGATGCTATCCGTATGGCACACAGAGCTAAGTATACTGCTGTTGTTTCACACCGTTCGGGCGAAACAGAGGATACTACAATTGCTGATATATCAGTAGCAGTCAATGCCGGTCAAATTAAAACCGGAGCACCTTCCCGCAGTGACAGAGTTGCCAAGTATAACAGACTTCTCAGAATCGAGGATGAGCTTGGCTCGGCAGCTTACTACCCGGGTATGGGAGCATTCTTTAGCATATAAATAGTCTTTTTAATGCTTGGCATCAAAAGCCATGTAAAGAACGGAACTCCACGAGTTCCGTTCTTTCAATAGTCATTTAATTCAAGGGATATCATTACGGGTCGGGGTCGGGTTCTTCTGTAGGTGGTGGCGTCGGGGTTGGAGTAGGAGTCGGAGTAGGTGTAGGAGTCGGGGTTGGAGTAGGAGTCGGAGTTGGTGTTGGTGTCGGGGTTGGAGTAGGAGTCGGGGTTGGTGTAGGAGTCGGGGTTGGAGGAGGTGGCGTTTCCTCAGGAAGATCAAGCTCATATAAAAACAATATTATGTTTCTGTTGGGGTCAGCCGATACCTGGACTGCATTAATAGACTGCCCGATTAGCCTGTAGCCTTCAATATAAGGAGCGCTTGCTGTGACTTCGGCACCAATGGTTGATTCCTCTGTCTTTTCAAATAATACATTTCCATATAAATCAGCAGCTCTTATAGTATATGTTGAAGCTTCAAGCTCCCATGGGCTGGCAACAGGATCCAAGTAAATATTATCGGGCTTGTTAAAAGCTCTTGTTTCTAAACCTTCATGAATTGGCTCCATAACCATTTTCCATATCTGTGCAGCAGGATTACTACTGCCCGGAGTTACCATATGTGCAGGTGTATCAAAACCTGTCCAAACTGCAGCAAGATAATATGGTGTGTAGCCGACAAACCAACGGTCCCATCTGTCATTGGAGGTGCCGGTTTTGCCGGCAGTCGGCATATCACGACCTAAGTTTGCAGAGCCGCCTGTTCCTGCAACAACTGCCTCGTGCAGCATATCTGTCATCCAGTATGCTGTGACCTCACTGATTGCATAAAACTCCTTTGACTCGGAATTGTCGAGTAAAACATCACCATTATGGTCATAAATCATTGAAAAACTACGAAGCTCAAGACGTATACCGGAGTTCGGGAACATAGTATAAGCTGATGCCATTTCGCGTGTAGTTGCTCCCCATGTAAGCTGCCCTGCAGCAAGCGGAGCATAATCTTCGTCTGCGGGATCTAAATCAAAACCCAATGTATCTCTCATAAACAGAAAAGATGAAGTGGGAGTTAACTGGTCTATTACCATAGCAGCAACAGTATTTATTGATGCACGAACAGCGGTTCTGATTGTGACAACACCGCTATATCTGCGATTGGCATTTCTTGGTAACCATGTAGTGCCTGAGAGTACTATATCGGCACTGTCATTATATGTTGTCTCGGGAGTCAGAAGTCCCAAATCCAAAGCTAAGGCATATGCGGATATCGGCTTTATAGCAGAGCCGGGGGGCCTGCGGGTTTGCGTTGCACGGTTTAGCGGCAGATTTCTGGTCTTTCTGCCAACACCGCCCGATAGGGCTAATATCTCACCTGTATACGGGTCTGCGATAACTATAGATGATTGAACTTGTTGTGCTGAGCCTGATACGGGGGGGAGGTTTTCCGGATTTTGATATAATTCGTCAACTATCGCCTGCATCTCGGGATCTATGGTAGCGACAATTTTTAAACCGCCTGAATGAAGTCTCCTACGTGCCACCTGTTCGGAATAGCCCAGAACAGACACCATTTCAGCAACTGCATCTTTCATGACGGTTTCTTCAAACCAGGTATATATAACCTGCTCGGCAGTATCATCAACACCCCGCTGGAAGTGTAGAACAGCACGGATAGCTTGTCTGTATTCCTGCTCGGTAATGATGTAGCCTAACTCATACATTCTCCAAAGAACTGTTTCTTGTCTTTCTTTATTTGCCTCACGGTCCGCATATGGACTGAATCTTGAAGGATTGTTTGTAATACTGATTATGGAAGCAGCTTCTGGAAGTGTTAACTCTGAAACCTCTTTATTAAAGTAATAATGCGCGGCAGCACCTATTCCATAACAACCATGTCCGAAATAAACCAGATTTAAGTATAACTCAAGTATTTCCTCTTTTCCGTATTGCCTTTCGTACTCAAGAGCTCTGAATATCTCCTGGAGTTTTCTTTGAACGGTTACATCATCTTCATTTGTAAGGTTTTTTATTAGCTGCTGTGTTATTGTAGAGCCGCCAAATGTGTCGCGCATGCCAAGAAACATATTCATGAATGCTCCGGCAGTCCTGTACCAGTCAACTCCCTGATGAGTGAAAAAACGATGATCCTCGATAGCAACCACTGCGTTTATCAAATGCTGTGGAAACTCGTCATAATCAACCCATCTGCGAAACTCGGTGCTTTGAATGGTGGCAAGCTCAACCTCTCTGCCGGTATGCTTATCTATGTACACAATTATGCTTGAACGTGACATGGTAAAATCTGAAGGATTTATCTCAAGACCCGTAGCAATTTCGTTTTTTACATAAAAAAGAAACAGACATGTAAATATTACACCTGCAGTAATAACTATCAAAAAAATTGTGCCGATGGTTTTTAAAGCAAGAAAGAATAAGTCACTTAAAAACCAGAAGGTACTCTTAGCTACTTTTTTTGAAATTCGTTTAACTTTTACTGTATCCATTAAATTAGCCTCGTATTGTATTTTTACTACTCCGGCAAAAAACCGTTGTTAAAAATACATATTGCATTCTACCACATTTTGTGTTATTTTTCAATGTGTAAATGAAGTGAGTAGTTAATTAATATAAGGGTAAAGATATATGAGTAATGACTTTGGCAATGATTTAGTAACAATAACTGATGACGATGGCAACGATTATATGCTCGAGCATGTAGATACCATAGAAATTGACAATACATTTTATGCAGCATTTTTGCCTGCAGATATAAGTGAAGAAGATGATGACTACGGTCTTATTATACTAAAAGTCATTACTGAAAATGACGAAGATATTTTTGCAACCATCGATGATGATCAGTTGCTTGAGGATTTATACAGTAGGTTTATGGAACGATTAGCAGAAGAGTAATGACTTATGTGTTCCCTGCTTTGTTTGTGATAGGCCTTTTTAAACCCACATTTATAATAAGGGATGTCCGACTCTCCATGTGAATTGCAGGCCTCCCGGTTCATGCAAAACATGGTCCGGATGTTGGAAGCAGAGAAGCATGAAGGAGGCGACCCACCTGCCCATCGGTGCAGGTTATAAATGGGCTTACACGGCATAGCGGGGATCATCAGATTTTTACAATAAGGATTGGCAGATTATTTATGAGTGGAATGTTTGACACAAAACCCGACAAGGCAAAACGAAAGTTAGAACGTACGATCAAAGAAGAAAAAGCAAGAAAAAAAACCAGAAAGATTACAATTATAGTAACTACTATATTTATGTTACTTTTGTGTACTGCACTGCTTTTAAACTCAAGCTGGTTGCGCCGTACACTTCCTATTATGACTATTGATGGTGTGAGCTTTACAACAACAGAGTTTGAATATTACTTCAACTCTCAATTGATTGAATACAACAATTGGGCATCACAAATAGGCTGGCCGATGCCTGACCAGAACAGACCGCTGTCGAGGCAGGTTTATGACAGTAACACCGGCGAGACATGGGCGGATTTTATTGCATTGTCTGCTTATGCAAGAATGCAGTTTCTTACAGGTCTATATAATGATGCAGTTAAAAACGGCTTTAAACTCTCTGATGAGCAGCTTGATGAAATCGAAGCAGAGCTTATGATGATAGATATGCAAGCTGAGTATACAGAAGGAATAACATCGGCAAATATGCTGCTTCAACGTATTTATGGAAACAGTATGAATGTCAGTATCTTTCGTAGTATCTTAGAGTTTGTTGCTACAGCAGAAGAATATAGTATACATATCAGAGATTCATTTGTGTATACAGACGACGAGCTTGACGAGTATTACAAAGACAATGCCGGCGACCTTGATGTATTAAACTATAGAATTTTAATGATAGCTGCAGAAATACCGGGTGAGGATACTGACGATTTTGAGACTGCTATGGCACAGTCAATAGCTACAGCGCAGTCGTTAGCCAAAGATATCGAGTCTGAGATAACATCAGAGGATGATTTTATTATAGCGGCTTATGAATATAACACAGCTTTATATTCAGACCCGGATTCGACAATTCGTGAATTGCAAGGTGAAAGACTGGACGAGCTCTACTCTGCATGGCTTTTGGGAAGCGGCAGAGCAAGTGGAGATACAACAGTTATAAATACTGAGCAGGGTGCTTCTGTATTATATTTCTTATCACGGGACAAAAACGATTATAACACAGTTGGTATGAGACAGATATTAATTTTACGCGAAAATGTAAATCCGTCAGATTTTACTATGGGTGTAGATGATCCGGAATATTTAGAAGCTCTCGAAAATGCAGAAAATGAAACACGTGAACGTGCGCAGAATATTGAATCACTATTTATAGCAGCCGGTGAGACAGAGAATGCACTAATTGATTTGATGGAAGAGCATTCTGACGATTCGACAGAAGGTGGATTCTATGAAGGTATTTCAAGATTCCAATATCAGGGTGCAGATTTCAGAGCTATGAGAGTTGTTGCTGAGCTTGAACAGTGGCTTTTTGATGGCAGAGCTATCGGTGACTGGGAGCTTATCGAAACAAGTGCCTATGGATTTCATTTAATATATTTTACAGGATACGGTGAGAAATTTTCCCATGTTGTTGCGCGTGACAGAATGCGCAGCGCAGCTCATGAAGATTGGCTTGACAGTGTTGAAGCAGATGAGCCGGTTAAAAGGACATTATTATTTAACCTGCTTGTAAACATGTAAGAATATAATCACTATATTTTAGTGGGGGTATGTAAATGGACGTATCACAAATTGACCGCGGCACAACATTAACGATATTTGAGGAACTGCAGCAAAGAGCTTTGAGCGATCAGCATGAAGCTGTCTTGCGTTACCATGAGAGCAACAGATTACTTGTTGTGCAATGTTCATGGCTCTATGATAACTATGACAGGATTAACCTTGGTGCCAAATTAAATGTCAGCTATGGAGATGATGTAAATACATACTCATTTATCGGGCGTGCTCATGAGAAGCTTCGAAGTAACGGGCTTGTTATGATTGAGCAGCTTACTGATGTAGAAACATCAAGCAAACGGCAGTTTTCCCGTGACGAGCTTAGACTTACTGTTAGTGTCTACGGGCTTCCCGAAGCAAAATTAACTGCACCACAACATCAAAAGCCGGATACAAAACCGGAGCTTTCTGATGTATCATTTGACATAAGCTCAGGCGGTCTGTGTCTGGTGACAAATATTCTGCTAAGCTCTAAATTTGATCCGTACTATTTGGTTGAGTTTACACTATCCGAAAAAGACAGTTTTCTCATTCCGTCAAGGCTTGTACGCCGCTCAAACTATCCTCGTACAAAGATTGGCAGATATGATTATGGATTCCAATTTCTGTATGACCATATGCCGGAGGAAAAAAGCAGGTTAACAAGAGCGATTTTAAACAGAAAAATATCACACAGATAAGAAAAAAGAGGCTCAGGCCTCTTTTTTAGTCAAATAATGCTGCTGTTACACTTGGTGTAAGGTCTTCTCGAAACTGTTCTATTAAAAACTCCGGTTTGAGACCAGGCTCTATACCAAGCTTTGATAAAATTTCATTATATTTTCGTGAAGGCAGAGCTGAGAGTTTTTTTGCTGTAAGTGATAAAACCCTGTCAAGCATTTCCTGCTGTGTAGCATAAACCATTTTTTTTGCTTCATCAGCAGCTAAGGTAGTTAGTTGATTGGCGCGTTTTTCTATTTCGAGAGAGCCCTTATTAACATAACCCCAATATTCATCCTGCTCTTTTTTTGAATACTCCGAGCGAATGCGGTTACACTCATTGTTGGCATTAACCGCAATGGCCTTGCATTCCTTTTCAGACTCGACTTTAATATGTTGTAATATTTTTTCAAATCCCTGCATTTAAGTAACCGTTCCTTAAATTCTTTGTGAATGTATTTTTGCAAGTGGCTCAAATACCCTGCGCCCACCGCTTCTCATTTTTCCGAAAAACTGAGGATGCTTTAGTAATAAGGGGACTGCGTCGGGATCATTATTATCGGGCTCGGTGATTTCCCAAGCACATGCATAGCTGCTGAGCATTGCAATAAGCTCCGGCTCAAATGTAAAATTAACCCATCCTGTTAAAATGTATGTATACTGAGTTGCTAGCAATTCAATACTGTCAAGACTGGCATCATAAGGCTCCATTTCCATGACCTCACGTCTTAAAAGATCGGAGAGCTCGGGCGGGTCTAATTTTATATATGGTTTAGTAGGCTCAATGCACTCTAGCTGTATAAGCTCGGATAATACATTGACAATGTCTGAATGTGCAACAATAATAGTTATTTTTTTTATTTGCCCCATCAGATGTTTACAATCCTTTCAAAAATGCGCTGAGCAACCGTGTCGAGACGTTTCTCGGCACGAGCACTCATTGTAGCCAGACGATTTGCTGTAGAAGAAGCAAGCTCTGTTGCATATTCCATTGCTTTTTGATCTGTAGTTTTTCTAAGCTGTTCAATTTCTGATTTTGCTTTATCAGATGTAACTGTTATTGTCTTTGAACACTCAATCTTGACTCTCTCAACAGACTCATTTGACCTGTTATGGACAATGAGTTTAACCTGATTTGCTTCGTACTCAGCGGCAAGTATATGTTTTATGGAATCAACTATCAAGGACAATCACCCCTAATTCCTTTATAAGCATTTATATAATACCACATGTCCGTGAAATTTGACAAGTATAAACATGTAATGTAAAATTAATGCATATAGTATTACGAAAAAATTAGGGAGTTTTTAATGGCAAGGGGTAGAAAAAAGCGGTTTGGCGACAGACGGGAGGGAAGACGTCTGAGAACATTAGACCCTTATAATGCAATGACTCCATTTATTATGAAAGAAAAAAGCGGCGCAAGTAACTATTTTTCAGATATGGTAGAAATTAGTGAGGTTGAAAAATTTTTACGGTTAAAACGAAAAAACGGCTATCCCGGAATGGGAGTCTTGCATATCATAGTTGCTACATATCTAAGGGTGGTCTCACAGTATCCTGCAATTAACAGGTTCTGCTCGGGACAGAGGATATATGCAAGAAATAATGTAGAATTTATTATGACGGTAAAGAAAAAACTGTCTTCCGACGGTAGCGAAACGTCTATTAAGGTTACGTTTGACCCGTCTGAAACAGTTAATGATGTGTATAGAAAGTTAAGTGAGGAAATAGAAAAAGTAAAAAGTGAAGGTACTATGACAAGCACCGACGATGTAGCCGGCTCGCTAATGAAACTGCCAAGAGTGCTGCTTAAATTTACGATAGGCTTACTGAGTCTTCTTGACTATTTTGGACTAATGCCAAAATCTATACTTAATGCCAGTCCTTTTCATGGTTCGGTAATAATAACAGACCTTGGCTCGGTGGGCTTACCTGCAATCTATCACCATTTGTATAATTTTGGGAATCTCCCGATATTTATTGCTTTGGGAGCTAAGAAAAAAATCCGCGAACTAAATGAAAATGGTAAGGTTGTTGTTAAAAAGTATATTGACTATAAGTTAGTTGTTGATGAGCGGATATGTGACGGGTTTTACTTTTCTCAGGCATTTAAGGTTTTTAAGGATTTACTCAAAAATCCGGGCAAGCTTGATATACCACCGGAATTCGTAATTGAGGACATAGCATAGATATTTATTTTTTTATGTATTGCAAGAGTAAATTAAAGCTAAAGATAGGATTTTCTAAATCTTTGCGAGAGCGTAATATGATTTAGAAAAGACTATCTTTAGATTTGATTGATAATATAAGCAAATTTGAAATGTTACTCACAGAGCTGTGGATTTACAAGTGATTATTTATTAATTTTGCATACTACATAATTGCAAGCTTTGTAACGAGCTCAATCATTCGTGATTCGGGCTGTGTTGTGCTGTTAAGCTCTAAAGCAGTTTTGCAACACTCTTTGAGATAATCACGGCATTTTGCAATTGTTGTTTTCCTTGCTGTATCAAGAAGACTGCGAGCTGCTACATCATAGCGAATATCACATAACTTCATAAAATCAGATTTACCAATATTTCTGTCACTAAAAATTTTTGCAGCAACTAATTGTTTCATCTTTAAGGAGATAGAATAAATAAGCTTGTGAGGGGCTTCGCGCATTTGAAAAAGCTCATCTAAAAGGTGGAGCGCTTGCTTATGATTATGATTTACAATAAAATCAGTCAGCTTGTAAGAGACAGCATCGAGCACGGGAGTCACCACTGCATCTATATCACTGCGGGTGATGCGTTCCCGGGTTGAGTAAGCAGCGACCTTTTCAATTTCTCCGTTTAGTGTAGTCATAAGACCGCCGGTAATAAATGCAAGATACTGTGCATCGTCATTACTGATACTTTTACCTGCATCTTGAAAGTGTTTGCTTATCCAGTTTATAAGCTTACTTTTTTCCTGAATACAAAACTCAATAACATCAGCGAGCTTTAAAATCTCTTTTGTAACCTTAAGCCTGTTGTCGGGCTTATAGTCAATGGTGCTGAATATAAAAACGATACAAATATAATCAGGTAAATCAGTCAGTATTCCGGAAATTACCCCACTATGCGCCGATGAAAAGATATCAAAATCATGTACCTCTATCAGCGTTCTGTCAGCAAATGCAGGCAATGTTTCTATTGCTTCGTTTAAATCATCAATTGAAATATTATTACCGCTGAAACGTTTGTAATTAAAACTGTCGAGCCCGCCGGGGCAAAGCTGAGCCCTGAGGCTTCCCAGACTATGCTCAAGCAGATATCTCTCATGACCATGAAATAAAAGAAGCTTAGGGATGTTACCCGACTTTAGTGCCAAGGTAAAGCTTTTGTATGAAAGGTTATTATCTTGTTGCTTCTTGTCTTTACTGTAGTGCATAAATGATTAAATTCCTTTTCTACCGTCCTGTTATTGAAACATACCCGGTTTCATCTGTCCTGTATATGAGTGTACTAAACTGTGTCAGTCTTTCGAGCGTGTCTTTGTGAGGATGTCCAAAGCTGTTGCGCCCGACGGATATTAATGCTGTATCCGGTCTTAAGTGGGTGAGAAGCTCCTCGGATGTAGAATTGCGCGAGCCATGATGACCAACAATTAATATATCCAGCTTTGGGAGCTGATAAGCACGTAAAAGAGATCTCTCGGATGACGAGTTCATATCACCTGTGATAAGCGCTGTGAGAGAGCCTGTAGTCAAAACTGTTAAACCGCGTTCGTTTTCGTCGCCAAAACCCAAGGGAGGAAAAAGTGTAATCTCAAGCTCGCCAAGTGAGACCTTCATAACATCTGTCACATATATTATATCAACTTGACGTCTTCTTGCAAGATTAATAATATCATCTGCAAGAAAAGACCCATCAGGGTCGGGAACAGCAAGAGCAGAAACATTGACCCTGCTGAGTAAAAATTCTACTCCATTTACGTGGTCGGCATGAAAATGTGTAAGTGCGATTAAATCAATTTTTGTATGTCCATGATTTTGCAGGTACTCATGGGTTGTTTCGCCGGCTCTGCCGGAGCTGCTACCGCAGTCAACAATCATTACACTATCACCGGAGCTGATAACAACACTAAGACCTTGTCCGACATCCAGTACGGTTATTACATCATCGTTATTATTTAGCGGAAATAAAAAGGAAGCAAAAATTACGCATAAAAGCAATATGACTGAAATACATACCGGATATAAATACTGCCGGGGTCGTGGCTTAAAGAATGAAATAGTAATAAATAAAACATAAATATAAGCAAGCCAACTAATAATATAAGTGTTTGAGGAGTAAATAACACTATAAGGAACTGATGAAAGTGTGTATGTAATAAAAAGAATGTAACGGGCTGCCATATCAACAGGGAAAGCCAATAAGGCGGCTAAAAAGGTTGATAAAAAACTAAGAAGCGTAATTACAAGCCCAATCGGAAATATTAGTGAAATAATACCGATTGTCAGCAGGTTCGTCAGCGGTGCTATAAGAGAAATATATCCAAAATGAATTGCTGATAGAGGTATAGTAAATATAAGTGCCCCTATGGTTGTTGACAAATTTGCACTTGCATAATTGATTAGAGCCTTTGTAAAAGCTTTTTTGTATGCCTTACTTTTGCGCATATTATCAAGAATTGCGTGGTTAATCCCGGATGTAAAAAGAACTATTCCGAGAGTCGCCGAAAAAGACAAATGTAAACCGGCAGACGTACAGGCATATGGATTTATAACAAGAATAACAAGCATTGCCGCAGAAAGTGATGTGATTGTGTCGCTGTCACGCCTCAGAAGAGGTGCAAAAATAATAAAAATCTGCATTATCCCTGCTCGTGTGACAGCCGGAGTAAAACCGGTCATAGCCATAAAGAGCAGTAAAACAGGTATTCCGTAGAGCGCAAATAGTCTTTTATTTTTTATAACAAGAGCCAAAAACCCCATAAGAAACGATATATGCATACCTGATATTGAAACTACATGTATAATTCCGGATGCTGACAATGATGAGCTAAGTGCATTGTCACGGTAAAGATCGTCGCGTTTTCCAATTAATAATGCCTGTAGAAAATGTGAAACATCGTCAGCAAATGTTTCTTTAATTTTATCGTTAATACTATTTGCGATTAGCTTTGGTGTGTGGCGGATACTGCTCCCGTGGTCAGCAATTACTATATTTCCGGAAATATATGCCGTTTGGAATATACCGCGCGAGCTCAATGAATTAATAGCTTTTCCATCATCGGATATATCTGTACGTCTAAAACGTCCTGATACATAAATATTGTCACCCGGTTTAAGTATTGTCTCATTGTTATAATAAAGCCGCGCGCCGACTGCCGGAAGATTCTCGCACAATAATGTTACATCCACATAATAACCGCGTGTTTCTCTTATGACAGGAAAGTCTGTCACTAATGCATTTGCACTAATAATTTCATCGTGAGAGGCCCAATGAGGTTTGATAAAAAGTGTAGTATATGTAAAAAACCAAACAAACCCGGCACACAGCGACAAAAAGATTATTAATACACGTATCTTCATGTTGCCTGTTAAGACAACAGCAAATAGAGAAAGAACTAAGGCAATACCTGCATAAATTAACAGATTGTCATAGCGCACGAAATAACGTGAGCAAAATATTGCCACGGAAAAACCAAAAACAGCGATAGCAAGCTTGCGCATTTTAAGTCACCTCAAGCTTATGCTATCACAAAGATTTTCTACATTTCAATACACATTTAAATGTAGAAAAGCATAAATATATATACAAAATATAGTGTTATGTGGTATAATATACATACTAAATGTCGGAAGGGGATTAAATCAAAAATATGAAATGTCCTTTTTGTTCTTTTGCCGAGAGTAAGGTTGTAGACTCAAGACATGCTGAGGAGGGTGCTACAATTCGAAGACGGCGTGAATGCCTGGAGTGCAAAAAGCGCTTTACCACTTATGAAATAATGGAAAGACTGCCACTGATCGTAGTAAAAAGAGATGGCAGCAGACAAACCTTTGACAAGCAAAAGCTCTTGAGCAGTACATTAAAAGCCTGCGAAAAGCGCCCTGTACCACTGCATGAGCTCACCGGTGTCGTTGATGAAATTGAACAAGAGCTCCAAAACTCGCTCGAACGTGAGATTAAGACAACAGATATCGGAGAGATGATAATGAACGGATTAAAATCACTTGATGAGGTTGCATATGTACGTTTTGCATCTGTATATCGTCAGTTTCGTGATATTAATTCATTTATGGATGAGCTTAATAAATTACTAAAAGACGATTAATCGCCGGTTACTCCATAGAGAAATCCAGCTCGTCGAGTGTAAGCTCAAAAGCAGGAATAAAATTACTTAAGAAAAACGCAACCTCGGGTATGTCCGCTGAGTCGAGTTTTTTGCGGCACTCAATGGCGGCCTTGCGAAATTCCAGGTTGCCGGATTTTACTTCCTCTACACACTTTATATATGCAGCCAGTTTATCTGCTGCTTTTACCAGTTTATATACATCTCCCTCCTTATCGGGGGAGAGTATATTTTTGTAGCTTGAGCGCATCTCTGATGGTAGAGCAGTTAAAAGCTTGCGTGAGGCTACAGACTCAACTTTATTGAATGCATCCATAATATCCGGGTCGTAGTATTTTACGGGAGTCGGAAAATCCCCTGTAAAAATCTCGGTAGAGTCATGGAAGATTGACAAGGTTACTACAGCACCTGTGTCGACTTTGCCGCCAAAGACATCGTTTCTTATAACAGCAAGAGCATGTGCCAAAACAGCAACCATGTGTGAATGCTCACCGATATTCTCAATTGTATTATTACGCATCAAAGACCATCTTGTAATGTATTTCATTCTTGATATGAGTGCAAAAAAGCTGTAAGTACTATTTTTCACGTTTTGATCTCCTTTTCTATGCTGCTATGGTATTTATCCGGTTTTCGTAAAATCCAACACGTGTCAGCCCGACATATGGTGAAATCCACACTGATAATATTGGAAAGCTAAATGGAAGCGGTGAGAGTATAAGTATGGCAGAATCGAGCAAATACCAACCAATAAATGAAATATCTATAATAAGTAAATCGAGCTTAGCACCATACATAATTCTTTTTGATTCGTTTATACACTGAAAGACTCCTTTTTTAGGGTCATCAAGCAGTATATAATAAGCCAATCTGTATCTATAAGCGGCAACTATGCCGGGCACAATCAGAAGCAGGCACCATAAAATTATCAAAATTCTGGTAACAATAAATATAGCTAAAACTTTAACGACATACAAAAAACCGTTAAAAACATCCATATAGTCTGTATCCTGCGCGCGCTTAATTTTAAGACAGTAACTAATGTACCCGACGTCAAGTATAGGCTGAAACAAAGAGAGTAAAACAGCTAAAAAAGCACCAACAAGCCTGAAATTGGAATAAATCATTGTAGGCTTTAGCATTTCACCGGCAGCCAAGCGCAAATACATGTTGTCTAAATCAATAGTCCCCGGTGAGCGAAAAGTAAGCCAGGAAACTATTGCACATAATGCGACATACAATAGGCTAATAAAAAAAAGCCGCGGAGTATTATCGAAAATTAACTTGCGTGCATTTAATTTCAACACAGATCCCGGCATCAAAAGCTCCTTTCACTAATGCCACACTATACCATATTTAAACTACAACTTTCAACTGTTGACTTTGGTATCTATTGATTGTACTATAAAAATAAATAAGTAAGCAGAGTATAGAATGAATGAACATAAATACTGAAAAGGGGTTAAAATGCGTAGATTAACAATAAAAGAACTATACTCAAGTATGGACAGGTTTAATCTGCAGGAGATAAAGGTCTGCGGATGGGTACGTACGATTCGTGATATGAAAGCATTCGGGTTTATAGAGTTAAATGACGGCAGCTTTTTTAAGTCAGTCCAGGTTGTGCTTGAACAGAAAAGTCTTTCCAACTTTGATGATATCATATCACAAAATGTTGGCGCAGCACTTATAATTACAGGTGAGTTCAAGCTGACACCGGATGCCAAGCAACCTTTTGAGATATTTGCAAAAGAGATTATTGTTGAAGGCGAGTCAAATCCTGAATATCCGCTTCAAAAGAAACGTCATTCACCGGAGTTTCTTCGAACTATAGCACATTTAAGACCCCGTACAAATTTATATTCTGCTGTATTTAGAATTCGCAGCATTACATCTCATGCGATTCATTCATTCTTTCAGGAGCGCGGATTTATTAATGTACACACACCGATAATTACATGCAGTGATGCTGAAGGCGCAGGCGAGATGTTTACGGTAGGCACAGAGCATATGGAAAGCTTTTTTGGTAAAAAAGCAGGACTAACTGTTTCAGGTCAGTTAAATGCCGAGGCATATGCAATGGCATTTGGCAAGGTCTATACATTTGGCCCGACATTTCGCGCAGAAAACTCAAACACACCAAGACATGCCGCCGAGTTTTGGATGATAGAGCCGGAAATTGCTTTTGCGGATTTGAGCGATAACAAACTCCTTGCCGAAGATATGCTTAAATATGTTGTAAACAAAGTGCTTAGCGAATGTGAGTTTGAAATTGAGTTTTTAAACAGTTTTGTAGACAAGCAGCTTGTAGAAAGATTAACTACTGTTATAAACAGTAAATTTGCTCATTGTACATATACTGAAGCAATAGAGTTATTATTGGAGTCAAAAGAGGAATTTGAGTTTCCGGTATTTTGGGGCTGTGACCTGCAAACAGAACATGAACGTTATATTACTGAAAAGCACTTTAAAAAACCTGTATTTGTTACAGATTATCCAAAGGAAATTAAAGCTTTTTATATGCGCTTAAATGACGACGGGAAAACTGTAGCAGCTATGGACTTGCTTGCTCCTGCGATAGGTGAGCTTATTGGTGGGAGTCAACGTGAAGAGCGCACCGATGTGCTCGAAAAACGTATAGAAGAAACAGGACTATCAAAGGATACATATTGGTGGTATATGGATCTGAGACGTTATGGCACAACAAAACACGCCGGTTATGGTCTCGGATTTGAAAGACTCCTAATGTACCTGACAGGCGTGTCGAATATTAGAGATTGTATACCGTTTCCAAGGACGGTAGGGTCGGCTGAGTTTTAGTCTCCGCTTTCGTTTTCGGTTTGTGAAGCGGCGGCAAAATCTGCAGGACCGGGTGAATCACCTTTGCTGATGGATGTAGTGCGGGTGGTACCTCCTGAAACATATTGTCTGCCACACTCTTCGCAGGTATCATAATGTATTGTGACTGACTGTTGTACAATTTCGCGGTCGTCACGTGCTGCTTTTGCCTGTTCGTTACGTACGTGCTCATTTTCATGTGAAGCAACA
>Ga0123356_10000252_pt1 | contig 61614 bp, 90 predicted proteins | sample TergutEmb28metaG_2_FD_92546 | JGI IMG/M metagenome (GOLD analysis project Ga0123356, IMG submission 92546) | Embiratermes neotenicus P3 segment gut microbial communities from Petit-Saut dam, French Guiana - Emb289 P3 | ecosystem: Host-associated > Arthropoda: Insects > Digestive system > Gut ...
GGGCGGCGCCATCATCGAAACTCAAGGCAGCGGCTTCGACCCCGAAGACGTCGTCGTCCACAGCCAGCCCAGCGCGGCCTTTCTGAAGGCCCTGACCCCGTTCGACTTCACGGTCAGGACCAATCCCAGCCCCGGCCCCGCCGGCAACTTCTTCATCGCGTTCCAGGCACGGCGGATGCGGTGACGGATGTCCAAGTGCTTCCATGTCTAAGTACACCGTCAACGCCGGCTGGGATGACGTGCCGCACCTTTCCGAGCAGGAAAAGGCCGAGCAGCTCGCCGCCTATCAGCCCTACCAGCGCGACGCCCGCTCCAAAGGCCTGCCGCTGCTCGGTGCCGGCGCCATCTACCCCGTTTCCGAAGAGTACGTGCTGTGCGACCCGTTCGAGATCCCCGACTGGATGCCGCAGTGCTACGCGCTCGACGTCGGCTGGCAGGTCACGGCGGCGATCTGGGCGGCGCACGACCCGAACACCGACGTCGTCTACCTCTACAGCGAGCACTACAAGCGCGAGGCCGAGCCGCCGATGCACGCCAACGCCATCCTGGCGCGAGGCCGGTGGATTCCGGGCGTCATCGACCCGGCGGCACGCGGCCGCAACCAGAAAGACGGCACCAAGCTCATCGACGTCTACCACAAGCTCGGCCTCGAGCAGCTCTTTCCCGCCACCAACGAGCTTGAGGCCGGCATCCACGAGTGCTGGATCAGATTGTCGACGGGTCGGATGAAGGCGTTTCGCACCTTGACGAGCTGGCTCAACGAATACCGCTTCTACCAGCGCGACGAGAAGGGCAAGGTCAAGGCCGACCAGCCCGACCACGCCATGGACTGCATGCGCTACATCATCAACTCGGGCTTAACGCGCGCGTCGGTGCGGCCGGCCTCGCAGTGGACCATGCGCGGCACCAGGCCAAGGCACGAATCCGCCTACGACCCGCTGCGGTATTAAAGCCGTGACCCAATCCGTTCGCATCCTGCACCGGCCCAGCCACGCCGCGCCGCCGAAGGACGTGCGGGAGGCCCTGAAGGAAGACATGATGGCCCTCCTAACGATCTCGCAGCACGTCGAATCTGCGGTCACGGTCGACTACGATCCGCTGTCCTTCGAGAACATCTACGACGCCCGCGGCGACGCCGGCCGCATGGACTGCATGGGAGCGGCACCGCCCGCCCAGGCGACGGGCTACAGGCGCGGCGGCCGCGGCTGGTATCGATCCTGAAGGCGACGAGCATGGACCGCGGGACCCTGTCCGTCATCGCCGCGCTCGGGGCGCTGCTCAACGGCGGCCTCTACATCGTGCTGGTATTCATCGCCGCACTCCTGATGCACCGGGCGGGGGCGGCCGAGCTTGCCATCGCCGCTGCCGGTTTCGTTTATCTGAACTGCGCCGCAGACCTGGCGCTGCGACGACAGCTCGCGGCATTCTTCAGCCTAGTGGCGATCGTCTGCGCGGTCGCCGCCGGACTGGCCCTCCTGCGGTAGCTCCACGTGCCCAGTCCTGCGCCGCTCGACACCACCATCTGGGGTCTCACGAAATGCGGCCGCGAGACATTGCGCCACCTGTTCCTGCACGGCCCGACATGGGACCTCAACCTGCCGTCGAAGCAGGGCAGCGACGAGCTGGTCATAGCGGGCTACGCGCGGCGCTGGGCGCACTGGTGCTGGCTCACCGACGCGGGCGTCGAATACGCCATCACCCGGCTTTGCTTGGACGAGGAGAAAGCCAGGCTGCAGCGGCCGCGAGGACCGCGCCCATGACGCGACGGCGTTTTGTTGCAGCGCTCAACAAGCACGCCATGACCGAAACCGGGCCGCGGCTGAAACTCGTCGCCGGCCCAACGCCGCATCCGGCGGCCGGATGCTCGCCGGCGCAGCGACGCGATTTTGATCTCATCGCGCAAGGGCAGCCGCCGCTCGGCGGCTACGGCAGCATCAGGACGCTCATGTATCGCAACCTGATCACGAAGAACCCTTACGGCGCCGGCTACCTGGTCCGGCCGCACGCGCGCGCCTGGTGGAACAAGTGGCGCAGCGAGCAACAAAGAGAGAGGGGCTGATGGGCCTGTTCTCCGCTCCGACCCCGCCGACCCCGCCGCCGCCGCCGCCGGCAGCGAACCCGCCGCAATTCGCCTCCGGCGCGACGCTCGGCCAACTGACGCGGCCGAACGCGCGGCCGTGGGGCGGCACCGACCTGACCTCGGGCACGCCGAACGCGCTCATCGGCAGGACGTTGACCGCCTCGCTCGGGCTCGCCCCGACCGGAGCGCCGGCGGCCGCCGGGACGCCGGTGACCGGAGCGGTCGTGCCGAAGGGCTGATCGGGAATGCTCACACCCAACGAGACCGCGCGCCGCTTCGGCGAGAACCTGCTCGCGCACTACGAGTACGCCGACGATGCGCTGCTCGCGCGCGCCAAGCCGCTCATCCGCAACCACTGGGCCGACGCCAGCGAGGGCTGGGACGAGACCCGGCTGCAGCTCGAATCCCGCGTCTACGGCCTGCGCTCGTGGCGACTGTCGTGGTGGTCACACTGGGCAAGGCTCGCCGAGACGATCTTGCCCAGAAGATATCATTGGTTAATCACACCAAACACCATGACGCGCGGCCTGGCGATCAACCAGATGATCAAGGACCCCACCGGCGCGCAGGCGGTTTCGGTCTGCGTCGCCGGCATGCGCTCGGGCCTGATGAGTTCGAGCCGGCCCTGGTTCACGATCAAGCCGGCGCTCGGAGCAGGCACCGCCGACCGCGCCGCAGAGCTGTGGTTCCAGGACACTATGGACCGCGTCTACACCGTGCTGGCCGGCTCCAACTACTACACCGCCGGCACGCAGATGTTCGAGGACCTCACCGTGTTCGGCACCGCGCCGAAACTGATCTACGAGGACAAGGACGACGTCATCCGCTGCTACAACCCGTGCGCCGGCGAGTATTTCCTCGGCGCCGGCGGCGACGGCCGCGTCAACTCGTTCTATCGCACCTTCGTGCAGACCACCCATCAGATCGTCGATCGCTTCGGTCTGGAGAACTGCTCGCCGGAGGTGCAGCAACTGTGGGAGAACAAGGGCTCGACGTTGGAGAACGAGACCATCGTCGCCCACGCCATCGAGCCGAACTTCTCGCTGCAGTCCCCCGGCCTGGGCGACTCCAAGCTCGGCGTCATCCCCGGCCCCTTCACCTACCGCGAGTATTACTGGGAGTGGAACCGCTACTCCCCGCGGCCGCTGTCGAAGCGCGGGTTCAGGTCGAAGCCCTTCATCGTGCCGCGCTGGACGACGGTCTCAAACGACGCCTACGGCCGCTCCGTCGGCATGGACGCGCTGCCCGACATCCTGCAGCTCCACATGATGACCATGCGCCAGGCCGAGGCCATCGAGAAGATGGTGCGGCCGCCCATGCTGGCCTCGCTGGGTCTGAAAAACCAGCCTAGCTCGATCCTGCCCGGCAAGGTCACCTACGTCGACGACATCGCCAAGGGCATGAAGTCGATCTACGACATGAATTTCGACGTCGAGCACATGACGCAACTGATCCAGGAGATCCAGGCCCGGATTCAGAAGTGGTTTTTCAACGATGCGTTCCAAATGATGGAAAACTTGGAGGGCGTCCAACCAAGAAACGAGCTGGAGATCAGCGAGCGGAGAGGCGAGAAGCTGCAGCGGCTCGGGCCGGTGGTCGAGAACGTCGAGCGCGAACTCGCCGACGACATCCGCCGCGTCATCGAGATCATGGGACGCCGCCGCTTGCTGGCGCCGAAGCCGCCGAGCCTGCTCAACGTGCCGCTGCAGATCGAGTTCGACTCCATGATCCGGGTGGCGCAGCGCGCCGCCGAGACCGCCGTGGTCGAGAAATCGCTTGCCGTGGTGACGCAACTGAAGGCCGCCTACCCCGAGGTGCATCCCGAGGACAACATCGACCTCGACAAGATCACCCGAAAATACCTCGACATGTCGAACTTCCCGAAGGACTGCCTGCGCGACGAGAAGCAGGTCCTGATGCTGCGCCAGGTCCGCGCCAAGGCGCAGGGGCAGGCGATGAAAGAGCAGCAGGCCATGGCGATCGCCACCCATGCCGCGCCGGGCGCCGCCAAGGCGGCATTGGATGCAAGTCAGATCGACCCCGGCGGCATGCAGAACGCCATCAATCTGATGACCGGCATGGGCGGCTCGGCGCCGGGCGCGACCGGGCTGCCGCAGTGAGAATCACAGAACGGAGATCCAAATGGCCCTCGTAGGTCCCGACGGCGAGCAGCACACCCACGTTACCCGGCGCGACGCGCGCGACGCGATGCTCGACAAGGTTGGCGGTCGCCGCGCCGGCGCCCGGTCGCTGCCTGCCGCGATGCGGCCCGATCGCGGCCGCTGGGTCGGTCCCGTCATGGGCGAAGACGGCGAGCTGCATCCGCAGCGAACGCAATACGAGCCGGACGGGTCGCCAAAGGTAACAGAACTACCGAGCGTCGCGCCGTCTGGCGCGCCATCGGCGGCGCCCGCGCACACCGCCACCGAGGCCATGATCGTGCTGGCCAAGCTCATCCGCGACTACTCGTCATCGATGTCGCCCGAAGACAAGAACGCGCTCGTCCGCGCGATGACCGTCGTCGCCACAAACCTCCTGTGAAGCCCCGAATTTGCGGGCGGCGTGGATGGCTCACGTCCGCAGATGGCCGCGGCCGGGGTTTTCGTCTCCTGTTCCCCCCGGCCGCGCGTCCGAAACAAAGATCCCCTCTGACATGACCGACGATCCCGACGACGACAAGCCGGCCGGCATTGCGGTGGACGCCAACGGCGATCCCGTGCGCCAGGGCTCGCTCATGGTCGAGCGGCAGTCCTACGAGCGCGTGACCGACGGCCTGCGCATCGCGGCGGAAGCCTGCATGCACCTGGCGTGCGCCGAGATGACAACCGCCGGTCGCGTCAATCGCAAGGGGCTGGCCTGGCGGCTCGACCGCTGCCGGCGCGCCTGCATCGTGCTCGCCGGCCTCGACGATCCGGCCAAGGCGTCGCCGACCGCGGAGGTGCGGGGCACGCCGATGGCCTTTGCGCGCGCGCGCTCGCGGCTGGTGTACGGCCTGCAGCAGGCCGCCGGCGGCGCCCGCCAACTGGCGACGTGTCACCGCTGCGACATCGCCTGGTCGAACGTGGCGCGCCAGCTCGAGACGCTGGAGCGCAACCTGCGGCGGCCGCCGGCGAGGCCCCGCATCGGCAACGGTCTCTTCCTGCCGACCGGCTACGTGAGGCACTGATGGCGGTCGAGCGCGCGTGCCCGCACTGCGGCAAGCCGATGAACCGGACCGTCGAGGACACCGACATCGGCGCTATCGGCGGCTGGGTGTGCGCCGGCTGCAAGCATTTCGAGCCGGATGATTTCGACGACGATTCCGACGACTTGTTTGACGAACACAGGGACTAAGTGGCGAGCGATCACCTGTCCTTCGACGCCGGCGACCCGGTCGCGGAGAACAACGCCCATCGCGACGAGGCGCGGCGCGAGCGCGAGGACGCCGAGACGCTGCGCCGCCTGATGGGGCACCGCAACGGCCGCGCCTGGCTCTATCGCGTGCTCGAGCGCTGCCACATCTACGCCTCTTCTTTCACGCCCGGCGAGCCGGAGACCACGTTCTTCCGCATGGGCGAGGAGAACATCGGCAAGCAGATGATGATGGCGGCGATGGCCGCGGCGCCGGACCTCTACATGCAGATGCTGGCCGAGGCGCGCAGGGAGGACGAGCGCGTCGCCGCGGTGCGCGCCGAGGAAGACAAGAAGCGATCGGACGACAACGCCGTCGCCGTCGCCATGCAGGGCTTCGACCTGCCGCGGCCGCAGGGCTGGACGGGTGACGACGACCGCTAGGGAAACTGATTTCTGATGGCAAACGAAACGCCGGCATCACCTGCAGCCGAGGCGGCGCCCAGCATCGCCACCGGGACCGCGCCCGTCACCGCCGCGCCTACGAGCGGCGGTGCTGCAGGCGAGGCCGCGCCCGACGCACCTCCCGCGCCGGGCGCGGCCGCTGCCTCGCCGTCCGCGCAAGAAGGCGCAGCGGAGCCGGCGGCGCAGCAGCCATCACAGGATCAGCCGAGCCTGCTCAGCTCGGCCGAGGGGAAGCCCCCCGCAACGCCGGCCCCGGACGCCGACGCCACGCCGCAACAAACGGAAAGCTCCAAGGACAAGCCCAAGGAAGGGTCCAAGGAACCGGCGGCGCAGGCCAAGGACAAAGAGGCGACCGACCCGGCGAACAAGGACGCCACGCCGAAACAGCCCGAACCGGCTGCGGCCCCGGCTCCGTTGACCGTGAGCGACCTCACCGTGCCGGAGGGAATGACCATCGAGGCCGAAGGCGGCGAGAAGTTCATCGGGTTGATGAACAACGCCGAGCTGTCGGCCAAGGACCGCGCCCAAGGGCTCCTCGACCTGCACCGGGCCGAGATCGAGCGCGTCCATCGTCAGGCGCTGGAGCACCAGCGCCAGACGTGGGACGACCTCAACGCCGGATGGCGCGATCAATTGCGCAACGACCCGATCATCGGCGGCAACCGGCTGCACACGAATCTCAGCAAGGCCAAGGGCATGATCGAGGAGCACCTGTCTCCCGACGATGCCACGAACCTGCTGCGGCACGTGGACGCCAACGGCATGGGGAATTTCCCGCCGTTCATCAGGTTGCTGGTCTCTCTCGCCGAGAGGATGAACGTGTTCGAGGACGGGATGCTCATCGCCCCGCCGGCGCCGCCGCGCCCGCAGCGAGGCCCCGGCCATCGCGGCTGGTACACCAACGGCAAAGATCGTTAGCAGGACCGCGCCCGCGGACCACCAAACAAACAAGGACGAACCATCATGGCTTATTTGACGCTCGCCGACCTCGGGCGCTCCATCGACCCCGAGGGCAAGATCGCAGACATGGCCGAGCTGCTGTCGCAGTGCAACGAGATGATCGACGACATGCCCATGGTCGAGGCCAACGGCTTGACCACGCACGTGGCGACGGTGCGAACTTCGCTGCCCAAGGGCCAATACATCAGATTTTATCAAGGAACGCCCTATAGCAAATCAAATAGGGCGCAGCTCGAGTTCGGCATGTCGCTCCTGCGCGACTACTCGCAGATCGACAAGCGGCTCGCCTCGCTCGGCGGCGAGGAGACCGTGGTGCGCGAGAAGGAAGACATCGCGCATATGGAAGGCTTGAGCCAGCAGCAGTCCTCGACCTTGGCCTACGGCAACTCCTGGACCCAGCCGGAAACCTTCACCGGCTTCTCGCCGTTCTTCAACACCGTCAATCCGGTCACGGCCCAGAACGCGGTCAACGTGTTCGACGCCGGCGGCGTCGACTCGTCCAACTCCTCGCTGTGGTTCATCGGCTGGGGCGAGTCCACGGTCTACGGCGTCTACCCGAAAGGATCGAAGGCCGGATTGTCGTTCGAGGACAAGGGCGACATCGTGCCGGGCTTCGACGCCAACATGCTGCGCTTCGAGGCGTACACCAGCTTGTTCGAGTGGCAGCTCGGCCTGGTGGTGGAGGACTGGCGCTACATCGTGCGCATCTGCAACATCGACACCACGACCGCAGGACTTTTAGGATCGGCGCCTCCTGATTTGTTCGCCATCATGGCGCGCGCCATCGTGCGCCTGCCGACCGCGGGTCGCACCGTGTCCGGCATCACCAAGACCGACGCGCCCGACCGCATGGCGCCGGCAATCAGATTGAAGATCTACGTTGACCGCACCGTCCGCGCGGCGCTCGACGTGCAGGCCATCCGCGATCGCAACGTGCTGCTGTCGCCGACCGACTATGCCGGGCGGCCGATCGTCAACTGGAGGAACGTGCCGCTGGCGGTGCAGGACTCGCTGCTCGACACCGAAGCGCGCGTCGTCTGATTTTCCGCCGGCACCAACGAGAGGACTTTCCCCATGGCTATGTACGACCAGAATCTCACCTTCTTCAAGGCGAACGGCGGCCAGGCGGTGGCCGGCGGCACGGTCATCAGCGAATTGACCTACGACATCCTGCAGGGGCTCGCGCTCGACTCGGCGACCGGCACCTATCCGGTGCCGCCCGACGCCATCGTCGGCCGGCTGCGCCCCGACACCACGCCTCCGACCAAGTTCTGGGGCGAGGACTTGGGCCTCGGCCGCGGCGTCGGCACGCCCACCGTCGACGTCTACATGACTGCCACGGCAGCGACGCCGCCCGCGGGCGGCACGTCGATCCAGGTCATTCTCGCCGGCGCGGTCGACAACGGCTCCGGCTCGGTGTCCGGGCTGACGTTCACGCCCTACATCACGAGCGCGGCCATCCCGTTGGCGCAGCTCCTCGCCAATCTGGCGCAGAACTGGAACCAGATCGCCGAGTTCGATCTGCCGCGCCGGCCCATCGGCACGCCGCTGCCGCGTTTCCTGCAGCTGCAGTACGTCGCCGTCGGCACGTTCACCGGCCTCAACCTGAAGGGCTACATCGGCCTCGGCGACACCTCGGCAGAGGACACGCTCGGCCAGTACGCGGCCAACTATTAGGAGACAAACAGCGTGGCCAGCACCTTGATCGGTTACGTCCGCGTCGTCGGGCAGAACCAGGCGATGCACCACCAGGGCGCGGTGCTCGGCGTCACCGCCAACCCGGCTGTGGTCAACACGCAGGTCATCAGCGCCGACCAGGCCCGCGCCATGGTCAAGCGCGGCGAGGCGCAGTGGGTCCGCGAAGACGAGCAGGCCAAGGTGGCCGAGCCCGCCGACGAACGCGCCGCCCGCCACGCCCGCGAGCGCCAGGACCTCGCCGACGAGCACGAGGTCCAGGAGCGGGCCATGCTGCGCGCCTTCGTCGTCGCCGCGGAGACGCCGGCGGCGCGCGCCGGCCGCCACGTCGCGGAGCAGAACGCGCTCCTGGCGCGCGGCGCGACGCGCAAGGAGTTCCTGGCGCTCCTGCACCGCCAGGACGAGGAGGGCAAGACCGAAGGGGCGCGCCGCTTCGACGAGCACAACCGCATGCAGATGCGGCACGACTCCGAGATGTCGGATCTCCAGGAGCAGCACGACACCGAGACTGCGCTCGCCGCCGAGCCGCCCCCCGCCGGCGCCGCGCCCGACGATGCGCCGGCCCCGGACGAGGCCGCCGCCGCCGACCGCGCCATGCGAAACGAAGAGGAAAGGAACGACCGTCATGGCTGACGATTTCAACCTCACTCCACCGGAGAACAGCGAAACGCAGCCACCGCCCGCCGGCGCGCCGCCGCCGACGGGCGCCAAACGCCGCCGCAACGGCGCTCCCGAGAGCGAGGCCGACCTGCTTGCCGGCTCCGGCTACGAGCACCTGCCGGAATGCTTCTCCATGCAGCAGGACGGCGGCATCGTGCAGGAGCGCGAGCCCTGCTACTACATCGCCGCCGAGACCTTCATCGGCCGCGGCCGCGAGGCGACGCTGTTCGAGGAGGGCGCCATCGTGGTCTCGGCCCTGCCGCCGAACCAGAACATGCAGCCGCTCAATCGCGCCGCGGCGCTAGCCTTCGCGCGGTGGCAATCGCGGCTGCCGACCTCGAGCGCGCCGATCGACATCGGCGACATGGCGGAAGCCGCCCAGATGCTGGCGTCGGACCCGGAGGTCCTCAAGCTCAACCGCGTCGACTGGCAGAAGGCGGTGACGCGGCTCGCCGCCGAATTGAAGCTGCGGCGCGACGGCAAGGACGCGAGAGAGCTGCCGCCCATGGGGCACAATTTCGTGAGGGGGCCGCAGGCGGTGGCCTCGCCGCTCCTCAACGCCAAGCTCTCGGAAATGTCGCAGCGGCTGCCCGGCGAGACCCGGTTCGCCACCGCCGTGCCGGCCTACGGCCCGGGCGCACAGACCCGGCGCGCCGCGCCGGCCCCGATGGCGCATCCCTCGAGGTGATCTCGAAATGACGCACGACCACCACGATCACGATCATCACGACCACGACGATCACGACCACGACGGTCATGATCACCACGGTCGCCACGATCACGATCGTGACGAGCGCGATCGCCACGGTCGCCGCCGTCCGCGCATCCCCGGCGCGCCGCCGATCAGGTTGACCGGCGACGAGATCCTCACCGTCGTGCCGTTCCGCAACGGCACCGCGGAGGCCTTCAAGGCCTACCAGAACAGCGTCACCACGGGCGCGCTGCGGGACTTCATCGGCAGGATATTATTCATTGGGCGGAAACCGCCCGACGTCGACAATCCGACCCGCTACTTCTTGTGGTGGAAGGACGGCCCCGAGGACCATCCCGGCGTGGGCAACCTGTTCATCAATTACGGCCACGACAATTCCGGGCCGTGGATCATCGCCAACAAGTCCGAGGGCGGCGGGTCGGGAGGCGGCCCGCAGGGACCGCCCGGAGCGACGGGACCGACCGGACCGGCAGGCCCCGCTGGAGCGACCGGACCGATAGGGCCGCCGGGGGCGGGAGGAGCGGGCAGCGTCGGGCCGACCGGCCCGACCGGCCCTACCGGGCCGGCCGGGGCGACAGGTGCGACTGGCCAGCAAGGCATCCCCGGACCCATCGACAACCCGAGCGCGGCAGGAGCCCACGGCCGGACCAGCGCCGGGGCGTGGCAGGAGGTGATGCCGCTTAAGGGGTACGTCGTTCTGCCCGACCAACTGACCATCACCACGACGCTGGACGACATGATCCATGTTCGCGGTCCCGGCGGAATCGACACTGACTATCTTGAAGTTCGCAGCTTCGCCAGAACGCCGCAGCTAGAAGCAACAACATGGATCACGACGCCGGAGTTGCGCGTTCAGGTGGGCCAGTCGCCCGGCGAGACGGTCCATTTCAGCGTCAACGGGTCCGGCGAGGTAACGATGTCGCCCGCGTGCGTTGCGCAAATGAAGACCGCGCTGGGCATCACCTAGGCCATACCTTCGATGATCCAATTTCCGAAAGACCCGCCCGCCAAGGTCGGCGACCACTTCCGAGAGTGGGAGTATATCGGCGACGGCGTGTGGATTCTGATTCCGGGCGGGGGAGGAGGCGGCGGCGTCGGGCCGCAAGGGCCCCCCGGCCCGCCCGGGGCTGATGGACCTGAAGGCCCGCAGGGACCCCCGGGACCGCCAGGGGCGGGAGGAGAAGGCAGCATCGGTCCCATTGGACCCACGGGACCTGCCGGTCCGCCCGGAGCACAGGGCGTGCAAGGCATTCCCGGCCCCATCGATAATCCCGCAGCGGCTGGCGCCCACGGGCGCACCAGCGCGGGGGCGTGGCTCGAGGTCCTGCAGCTCACCGGCGGCATCATGAAGGGGCCGCTGACGACGCACGACCTGGAGGTCCCCCAAGGAAACCACTTCTCCTGCTACGGCCTGTTGAGCGTCCCGGCGCTGCAGTCGGCGCCCGGCAACGACATGACGGGATCGAGCCTGCCGCCGGGTGTGGCGCAGCCTCTCATCCAAGTTTTCAAACCGAGCGGCTCCGGCAACGCCCCGGCGCTTACCATCGAGAATTTCTCGACCGGCAATTCGCTCTACATCCACAGCAGCGGCAATCCGCGCCTGGTGGTCGGCCCCGACGGTCCGATCACGCTCTACCGCCCCGACTCGACGCCGGCCATCACCATCAACGCCTCCGGGGCGACCTCGCAGTCGACGGCGGCGGTGGACATCAACGCGACCGGCGTCCAGAACCTCGGCGGCCCCGTCAATGCGGTGATGGTGCGCAACGGCAGCACCAATCATTTCGTGTTCAGGAACGACGGCACCGTCGCGCTGTCGCCGGCCGCGGTTGCCGGCCTGAAGGCCGCACTGGGAATCTGATCAGTCATGAAGACCATTCGTTACCAGGGCGCCATCGGCAACCCGGGCGACGGCCGGTACTACGTCATCAGCTCTGGACGCGATGCTTTCGCCTCGATGACGGTCATCCAGCACGATCCCGACGCGAGTCTGTCGGGCACCATCGAGGTGAAGGTGGGCTCGTACAGCGAGACGATCGACCTGTCGTCGGAGCGCTGGGTGTCGTTCGGCGGCGGCCCGGTCGCCGCGTTCGTCATGACGCTCTCCGGCGTCGGCATGCAGCCGTTCTGGCTGTCGATGCATTGATGGAGTTCACGGGATGAAGAACCCATTCGACAGCGGCGGCGGCGGTGGAGGCGGCGGCGGCGTCGGCGCGACCGGACCGACCGGACCGCAAGGCCCATCAGGTCCGGCTGGAGCGCAGGGACCGGCCGGCGAACAGGGACCGATGGGGCCGAGCGGCGCGCCTGGATCTCAGGGCATTCCCGGATTGCCGGGAGCGAATGGCGCCGACGGTATCCAGGGCGTTCCCGGCGTGCAGGGCGGGCAAGGACCGCCGGGTGTGCAGGGTGATCAGGGCCCGCCCGGCGACACTGGATCGCAAGGACCGCCGGGCGCCAAGGGCGATCCCGGCGAGCAGGGCGCCAAGGGCGATCCCGGCGAGCAGGGCGCCAAGGGCGATCCCGGCGAGCAGGGACCGCCCGGTGCCGCAGGTTCACAAGGTGCGCAGGGCGCGGTCGGGCCTGCCAGCACGGTGCCCGGCCCAGTCGGTCCGATTGGACCCTCGGGGGCGCAAGGCCCGCAGGGTGTTCAGGGCGATCCCGGCGTATCGAACATCCCCGGCCCGACCGGCCCGACCGGCCCGCAAGGGGCGCAGGGCGCAGCCGGCGCCGCATCGACCGTGCCCGGGCCGCCCGGCGCGACGGGATCGCAGGGTCCGACCGGCCCCGCAGGCGCGGCCTCGACGGTGCCGGGACCGACCGGCGATCCGGGCATCAACGGCGGCCTGTGGCTGGCGCAACGCAATGCGCCGATCATGCTGGCGGCGGCCAATGGCGCGGCGACTTTGGTCGGCGGCCCTCCGGTGCTGACCCGTTCCGGCAACATGGTGAACCTGACGTTTCAGGGGACCAACAAGAACAGCAACACCGCGAACACGATTTCTTTGATCGAGATTCCGGTCGGCTACCGTCCCACTGCCAACGTCACGCAGGCAGTGCAGGCACCATCCGGCAACCTGACGGTCGGTCTTTACACGTCGGGCACCAACGTCTTTCCCGATGTTCCGGGCACCAACTACACCGGCAACAACACGCGCTGGGCGGCGCGGTTCTCGGCGCAACTGTCGTCCAACGCGGCGATGAGCGTCAGCGCGTTCTGGCAGACCAACGATGCGATGCCGCAGGAGGCCGTGCCGCCGTCGGGGTCGGGACAGTATTTGCCGCTGTCGGGTGGGACACTGAACTCAGATGCGACGGTTAGTCTTACTGGCATGGCGGGGGAAACGTCCCTCTTCCCCGGCTCTATTGGACTCATGGCTTTCATGGGAGACGGTATTACGCCGGGAGGCGATGTTACATATTTGTTCCCTGGAGCAATCCACATTGGCGACCCGGCCTCGTCACCGACAAGAACGGCCGCCATCTTTACCAGACACTCCATTAGCTATTCCACCACCGAGCAAGCAACCGGCGGCACATGGATCGACGGCAAGCCGATTTATAGGAAGGTGGTTCAAGACGCCGTTGTACTAGGATCGCACAGTTGTGCTTTTCCTCATGGGATTGTCGGATTGGGTGACGTTGTAAGTATGTCCGCTGTTATTTATCCGACCGGAAGTGAGCAGAGAGTACAGGGCGGTTATGCTGATAACTCTTATGTAACACTTGATCTATCTTTCTGGGAGGTGGTCCCGGCATTAGCCCCAGCTAATGTGATTATCGAATATACAAAACTGTAAGGTGAAACATGGCGACGCCACTTGAGCAATTCGAATCTCTGGTCATGCAATTTGTACAGACTGCCGTCGAGTATGCCGGTGCAGGTCAGTTCAGCGCGCAGACCGATGCCGACATACGCAAGCTGCGCGTTCTGATCCCGGTGCTGAATGCTGCCGTATCGCAGGCCGCAACCGTGCAGCGGCCGCCGCAAGGGAGTGCATCCGAGGGTTAAAGAGCGAACCTCGTAGCCGCGCCGCTCGTTCTCGCGCCGCCATCGCCTATCTCACAAAGAGGACTCGCAATGACCATTCTGCGAAGATTGCCCGCCCCGGTCGGCGTCGGCCTGATCCTCGGCGCTTTCGCTGCCCTCATCGGCTTGGGCAAGCAGCTCGTCGCCCAAGGCGCGCCGCCGATCGTCGGGCCGCTGACCGGCCAGGAAATCGTCTACGTGATCCCGCTGCAGGCCAACGGCCAGCTCGGCGCGGTGCAGGCGCAGGTGACGATCGCCCAGATCGCCGGTTTTGCCGCCGCCTCGACGGTGTCGACGACGGCGACGGGCACGGTTACCGCGACGACGCCGACCACGATCCTCTCGGTGCCGCTGACCGGGGCGGTGACGTTCACCCTGCCGGCGACGCCGACCGATGGCCAGCAGGCGGTGCTGGTGAACGGCTCGGGCCGCGCCTTCACGCAGACCATCACGGTGGTTGGCGCGGGGACCCCGGCAGCGACGGTGACCGGCAGCCCGACCATCGTCGCTATGCCGGCCGGAGGGTCGGCGCGCTGGCGCTACACCGCGGCGACGACGACCTGGACGCGGATCGGGTAAACACCGTGCCGCCCGTCTCCGAGAAGCAACGCCGGTTCATGTTCGCGGCGGAAAACAATCCGGCGATGCGCAAGCGCGTCGGCCTGAAAAAATCCGTCGCCGACGATTTCACGAAGGCCGACCCCGGCGGCAAGCTGCCGGCGCAAGTCAAGGAAGGCAAGCCGGTGAAGGGCGTGTCGCGGTCGCCGCCGAAACGCAAGCCCGGCAAGCGCAACTGGTACGACCATCTGACCTCGCGCAAGCGATGAGATGATGTACTGGGTGGAGCGGGCTCTGATTTATTATTGGCACAGCCCCGGCGTCTACTACAGCCTCCTTGCTGGAAAAGGCCATTGCGGCAGGGAGCTTGTCCCGACCTTGCAGAGCTACGTGGTGCTGCCGCGATGACGCAAGTCGTAAGCCTGCGCGGGGAGAAGGTAAACGACGCCGGCGTCAACGAGGCCGTCGTCGACGTCCTGTGCGAGATGCTGATTCAGGCGCAGCGGGGCGAGATCATCGGCCTCGCCGCCATCGCCGTGCGTCCGAACAACGAGGTCGGCACGTTCGTCCCCGATTGCAACAACCGCCATCTGTTGTTGGCGGGGACGGTTTATCTGCAGCGCGACATCGCGAAGGACTAAATCGATGCGAAACAAGACCGCGCGCGACTGGTATCCGAGCATGAAGGCCAAGCCCGACCAGGTCGAGCCGACGAGCGTGCCGGCGCGCGATGTCGGCGCCGGCGGCAGGCTGACCAACCAGCGCTTGAACAAGCAGGCGACGACCCCGCCGGCCCCGGACGGCATGCCCTCCGGTCCCGACGAGGCCGAGACCAGAAAGCGTATCGGCGACAAACCCACGCCGGCCCCGGCGGCGACGGCTGCGAACGAGACGCGCCGCAAGAAGACCGGCCCCTACAATCGCACCGTGCGCGTCGGCAAGGGAGCCTGAGATGGCCGACAAGCCGAAGAAATGGATCTCGAAGGCAATCAAGCGGCCCGGCCGCGAAAAACGCCGGGCCGCGGAGCACGGCATCTCGACCCACGAGCAGATGGAGCGCGACAGCCATTCCTCGAACCCGTCGCTGCGGGCTGCCGGCAATCTCGGCCTGCGGCTCTCCAAGATGCACCACCACGGCCGCAAGTGGCGGCCGAAGAGCCGCGCCGCCCGGTGAAAAAGCCCGACTGGTGGGATGAGCCCGCTGATCGCGGCTTCATCGCGTTGGTGTGTCTTTGGAGCGCCGTGATCTGGCTCGTCGTGGTTGTGACGGCCATCATCATTTTTCATTTGTGAGCCAAGGAGAGCACCAATGGCCCGCGAGAACTGGTATCGCAAGAAAGGCGGCAAGTCCTCCAGCAAGAACAAGAACGAGGAGGAGGGCAAGGACAAGCGCCCGGAGAACATCCACCAGCGCCATTCGCGGGAGCGCGAGGACACCCACGCGCGCCACGCCAAGGCGCGTGACGACCTGCACAACGCCCACCAGGACGAGCTGGACCAGATGGCGGCCCGCCACGACGACGAGCTGGCTGCGGGCGGCGGCGCGCCCGCCGGCGCGCCCGCCGACCAGGCCGCCGCCGGAGGTCAGGCGCAGCCGCCGCAGGCGGTCCTAGCCACCGCCCCGGCGGCCGGCGCAGCCGCTGCGCCGGCCGCCTCCGCAGCATAGGAGAGACCGTCATGGCGCTGACCACCATGCAGGCGCGACCGTCGATCTACAGCGAGGAGCCGGACACCGATTCCTGGCCCCACGGCGAAATGGTCGACATGTCCTACGACCCGGAGGAGATCAGGGAAAAGCAGGACATGATGATGGCGGGGCCGGCGCTGCCGCGGACCCCGCAGTACCCCTGCGGCCTGTCGATCTCGCTTAGCGACGACGAGCTGGAAAAGCTCTGCCTCGACGGCGACCTGCCGGCGGTCGGCGACCTCCTCGAGTTCTTCGCCACGGCCAAGGTGACGTCGGCCCAGATGACGGAAAGCGTCGATCCCTCCGGCGCCCCCAAAAAGTGCTGCCGGGTCGAGCTGCAGATCGTCGGCATGCTGCCGCACGACGAGGAGCCGCCGGAGACCGACCGCATCGAGGAGGAGCAGGCGAGAAGCCAGGCGCGGCGCCGGCGCTTCTACGACGGCGACGGCGTCCCGAGCTACGACGAGGATTGAGCGAAGCCGCGGGCGATGCCGCCTCCAAATTCGCAGATGTGGACCGCAAAGGCAGACGCGGCGCTCGCCGACTGCAACGCCGCGGGCCTGTCGCGCTCGCAGACCGCCGCCGTCATCAACGCCAAATTGGGAACGCGCTACTCGCGCAATGCCGTGAGCGGACGGATGGATCGTTTGGGACTGAAAGCGAAGCCCATGGTCACACCAAGACCGAGGGCGCCGTGGGGCTTTTTCAAGGAGCGGGTGAAGAAGCACAGGCCGCGGCCGCGGCCCGCCGCGCCGAAACCGCCGCAGCCTGCCGGCAAGCCGGTGCCGCTCGTGGAGCTGCAGAATCACCACTGCCGCGCCGTGGTGGCCGAGCGCGGCGCCGACGGCCTGGCGGTGTTCTGCGGCGCGACGGCGATCGACGGCTCGTCCTACTGCCCGGCGCACCACCAGGCGTTCCACACGCGCGGAACGCCGTCGAGGTCGGGCATGGTCCTGCGCCCATGGATACCGTGGCGCTGAGAAGCAGGACCGCATGACGACCGCAGTCGATTTATGTAATTTAGCTCTCGACCAAATAGCCGCGCGCACGAGCATCGTCTCGCTCGATCCGCCGGCGCCGGCCAACAACATTGCGGCGCAGGTCGCCGCGCGCAATTACCAGATGCAGGTCGAGGCGGTGTTCCAGGCCGCGCACTGGAACAGCGCGCGCCGGCAGAAGAAGCTCCACCTGCTGAAAGCCGCGCACGGCACGCCCGAGAATCCCGACGGCGAGCGGATGCCGCGGCCGCCGATCCCGTGGCGCTACGAGTACGCCTATCCCCACGACTGCCTGCAGATCCGCTTCGTGATCCCGACCGCCGGCCGCGAGATCCCCGGCGGCACCGTGATCATGACCAATGTCGGCGTCGAGCGGAACACGCGGGTCTCGACGGCGCTGCCGTTCGTGCCGGCCATCGACCTCGACCACGAGGACAACGAGATCAAGGTCGTCCTCACCAACGCCAGGCACGCCGAGGCGGTCTACACCGGCCGCATCGACAACATCGACCTGTGGGGCGCGTCGTTGCGCAATGCCGTGGTCGGCACCTTGGCGGCCTGGTTCGCGCTGCCGATCACCGGCGACAAGACGCTGATGGGGCTGCGCGTGCAGCTCGCGGTGGGGCTGATCAACTCGGCGCGGCAGTGGGACGGCAACGAGGGCATCACCTCGTCCGACATCCCGGTCGACTGGATGGACGCGCGCGGCGCCGGCGGCTGGTTCGGCGACCGCTTCGGGCCGGGGCCGTTCTTCGCGGCCTGGGCGCCGATCGCGATGCCGAACGGCGTCTCGTATTGAGCCCGGTGGCCGCGCCGTGACCGTCACACTGCTCAAGTCGGGCTTCACGAGCGGCGAGCTGTCGCCTTCGATCTGGGGCCGCATCGACACGGCGGCGCTGCAGGCCGGCTGCTCGGTGATGCGCAACTGCTTCGTGTCGCATCGCGGCCCGGCGTCCTCGCGCGCCGGCACCCGGTTCGCCGGACACTCGCCGACGCCGGCCGGCCCCGGCACCTTGCCGTGCATCCTCGTCCATTTCCAGTTCAACATCTTCCAGAGCTACGAGCTGGAGTTCGGCGCGCGTCCATTAACATTACCAATAGAGTTCTTCTCGGTAACCCAGCCGGATGGAAGTCTCGGCTACGCCTTCGGCAATCCCACCGCTTCCATCAACGCCCCGCTCAATCTCAGTGTCGGTCAGATCGTCACGCCCAGCGGCTTCGGCGGCACGGCCGGCATCGATGGCCGGCAATTCGTTATCACGTCGATTGAGACGACCAGCATCCCCTTCTTGGCGAGTATCGCCAATGTGGACGGCAGCCCTGTTGTCCTGCCGGGACCCACGGCCAACGACATCGGCACCGTTACGATCGCGGGCAGCAGCGCGCCCTACATGCGCGTCATCTTCGACGGCGCCTACGTCACCGAGAACCCGATTGCCGCCACCGCCGCAACAAATACCAACCCGCTGACGATCACCGCTCCGGGCAACAATTACGCCGTCGGCGACGAGGTGTTCGCGTCCGGCTTTGCCGGCATGACCGACGTCAATTCCCGGAGCTTCCTGGTCACCGCGGCCGGCGACACGCTCTCGCTCGCCGACACCTTCGGCGATCCCATCGACGCTACCTCATTCGGCGTCTATGCCGGCGGCGGTTCGCTGGCGCGGGTCTACGAGACCCACGACGCGCCGTATTTGTTGAAAGATTTGCCTTATCTGAAATTCACGCAGTCGGCCGACGTGCTGACCTTGACCTGCGTCAACCAGGAGGACGGCACCGAGTATCCGGCGGCCGACCTGTCGCGCCACGGCATCACCGACTGGGTCTACCAGGTCACCGATTTCGGCGCCAAGATCGCGGCACCTGCGGCCTGCCACGTGGTGCCGACGACCGTGGTGCCGGACGCCGACACCACCAACCAGGGCTTCGTGCCGGCGGCGGCCTACGGCTATTGCGTGACCGCCGTCGATGCCCAGGGCGAGGAATCGGTGGCCTCGCCCTACGCCTTCACCCCGATCGCGCCGATCAGCCAGGTCTCGGTCGACATCGACCTCACCGCGGGCTCGGAGATCATCACCTGGACCGCGGTCAACGGCGCCATCTCCTACAACGTCTACAAGGCGCCGCCGTCGGTCTGGAACGCGGGGCCGGGAAACAGCATCCCCGGCACGCCGGTGCCGATCGGCTCGTCCTTCGGTTACATTGGCACGAGTTTTGGGACGCAATTTGTGGACAGCAACATCGTCGCCGACATGACGGTGACGCCGCCGCTGCACAACAACCCGTTCGCGCGGGGGCAGATCCAGTTCGTGCAGCCGACCGCGCCCGGCTCCGGCTACACGCAGGGCAACACGTTCGTCACCATCGCGACCTCGACCGGCACCGGGGCGGTGATCCTGCCGGTGGTCGACGCGCCGATCCCGACCACGGTGCCGGGCGGCATCGTCAACGGCATCAACCTGACGGCGTCGGGCTCGGGCTACAGCGCAGATACGACGGCGCAGGTCGTCAGCGCGACCGGCTCGGGGGCGGTCCTGCAGCCGGCGATCGTCGGCAACGGCGCCATCAACGGCGTCACCATCGTCGACGGCGGCACGGGCTACGCCATGGGCGACACCGTGGTGTTCACGGACCCTGCGGGGACCGGCTCGGGAGCGGTGGCGACTCTTACGGTCAGCGGCGCCATCCAGGGCGGCGGCGTGACCGGCTACATCGTCCAGAACGGCGGCCAGGGCTACCAGGACGGCGACCAGCTCGTGGTCACCGGCGACGGCTCGGGCGCCGCCGGCACATTGCAGGTCGGGCCGCAGACCGGCACCTATCCGGGCGTGTGCGGCTATTTCCAGTCGCGGCGCGTCTATGCGGCGACCTTGAACCGGCCCGACACGCTGTTCTTCACCCAGACCGACAACTACCAGAACATGGACGCGGCGACACCGCCGATCGATTCCGACGCCATCGTGATGACCCCGTGGGGCCAGCAGGTCAACACCATCCAGTGGCTGGTGCCGGGCGGCGGCGGCTCCGTCAGCGTCGGCTCGACACTTTTAGCTTGCACCGGCCTCGACGTCTGGCAGATTTCGGGCTACAGCGGCGGCCCGCTGACGCCGAACTCGGAAGCCGCGGCCCCGCAGGAAGCCAACGGCTTCTCGCCGACGGTGCCGCCGATCCGCGTCTACTACAATGTTTTGTTTGTTCAGGAGTTGGGTTTCACGGTGAGGGATTTGCAATTCAATTTTTTTGTCAACGTCTATTCCGGCACCGACCTGTCGATCCCGTCCAACCATCTGTTCGAGGGCTATCAGCTCAACTCGTGGGCCTGGGCCAAATTGCCGTGGCTGACGGTGTGGGCGGTGCGCAACGACGGCAAGCTGTTGAGCCTGACCTATCAGAAGGAGCAGCAGCCGTTCGGCGCCGCAGGCATCCAGCTCGCCGGCTGGGCGCGCCACGACACCAACGGGCTCTTCATGCGCACCTCGGTCTCCACCGAGCCGCCGGTCGACGCGCCCTACTTCGTGGTGCAGCGCTACGTCCCCGGCAAGGGCTGGGCCTACTACATCGAGCGCATGGACAACCACATCTGGAACAACCCCGAGGAGACCTGGTGCGTCGATTGCGGCCTCGAGCTGGCGCAGACCAAGCCCGACGCCGCGCTGTCGGCGAGCGCCGCGGACGGCCCCGGCACCATCAGCGGCGGCTTCCTGGCCAACGGCGGCGAGCGCTACCACGCGCCCACGGCGTTCGCCTTCGACCCGCAGGGAACCGGCTCGGGTTTCGCCATGACCTTGAGGGTGCATGAGGGCGAGATCAAAGGATTCAAGATCACCAATCCGGGCCGCAATTATTCCCCGGCGACGGAGATCCGCATCGCCGACACCTACGGTCACGGCGCCCGCTTTAGGCCGATCATCGACCAGAACGTGACCTTGACGGCGACCGCCGCCGTGTTCGCCGCGGCGGCGCCCGGCGACGTCGTGCGCATCGGCGGCGGCCAGGCGACGGTGACGAGCGTCGTGTCCGCAACGCAAGTGGCCGCGGCGATCACCGTGCCGATCGTCAAGACCATCGCCGGCGATCCCAACAGATTGCCGGTGCCGGCGGCGTCCGGCGACTGGTCGATCACCACGCCGGTGACGGCGATCGCCGGCCTCGACCACCTCGAGGGCATGACGGTGACCGGCATTGCCGACGGCGAGGTGATCGATCCGGTCACGGTGGTCAAGGGTGCGATCACGCTGGGCAAGCCCGCCTCCGCGGTGCGCGTCGGGCTGCCGTTCACGGCGCAACTGCAGGCGCTCCACATCGAGGAGCAGAGCCAGGGCTCGATCCAGGGCAAACGCAAGCGCATCAGCGGACTCACCGTGCGCATGGAGCAGACCCGCGGCATCCAGGTCGGCGCCAACCAGCCGGTGGCGTCGGCGCTCGATTTCCAGCAGGAGGTGCCGTGGAAGAACCTCGTCGACGTGCCGGACATGGCCAACATCAACGTGCCGCAAGCCGCGATGCCGCTGTTCACGGGCGATAGGTTCGTGCCGCTCGATGACGACTGGCAGAACTGGCAAGGCAACGAGGCGGCGCCGGGCATGATCGCGGTGCAGCAGAAATTGCCGCTGCCGATGTCGATCAACGCACTGGTGCCGACCTTCTCGGTCGGGGATACCCCCGGATAAAGGAGCGAACGATGACGGAGCAAACGCTCGGCCAGAAGCGCGTGCGCGCGAGCTTCAACCCGAGCCACGACAATCTGGTGGACCGGATAAAGGCAAAGACCGCAGAGCTGATCGATCTGTGCAGCGGCATCGGCGAGCCGCAGAGCGGCGTGCCGACGATCACGCAAGGCGACAGCGAGGTCGCGCGGCTCAAGGCCTTGGCCATGACGCACTACGAGGACGCGGCCATGTGGGCGGTCAAGGCGGCGACGACGGGGAAATAGATGGCCAAGAAGAAAGAGGCGAAGGAGACCGCCGAGTACACCGACCGCGGCACCGACGAGGAGCACTGCTCGATCTGCAGCCACTACGTGAACTCGACCACCTGCGAGATCGTCGCCGGCAAAATCGCGCCGCGGGGCTGGTGCAAGCATTTCGATCGCCGGCGGCCGGTCGTTCACCGGGCGGCCGCGTAAGTGAAAGTATGAGCAATGATCGACCTCAAGAGAGAGCCGCCAATTTTGCGAAACACTGCGGAAATGCTGAAATTGAAGGGCGACTTCGCTGTCATCAAGCCTCCCAGTGCATTCCCGATGACCATCAGCTTCGGCGGCAGCGACGAAAAAATAGTCCTGCACGCCGACGGCACCTACCAGGGAGATGTTGCCGAGCTGCGCAAGGTGATGGCCAAAATGACAGGATTTGGCGACCTCTCCAACGCCGTACTGTGGCTCTTGTTAGCCGAGATGGAGCGTCACCCCGAACGACGCCGTCAGCGGTAGCGCTCGTCCTCTTTCCAGTTGTCCAGTTCGGTTTCGAGTTCACTGACGCGCTCGCGCAGCCGCGCGATCTCGGCGTCCTTGGCCCAAAGTTCCTGCATGATGCGATGGCCCGGGCCGCCTCCTACGCCCAAGCTATCGAGTTGTCTCTTGTATCGCTCGGCCTGCCGGCGCCACTCGTCGACCTCTTCGCGCAGCCGCTCGATCTCCTTCCGCTGCTCATAAATCTCGCCGGCGCTATTGGAGATCGCGTGACGCAGGTTTTCGATCTCCTGCTCGTAGGCTTCATCCTCGGATGGCATCGCAATCCTCCGCTTCGGCGCCCTCGCGAAAACACGACTACCTGATCCGCGACTCCGAGATCAAGGACGTCTACGCGCTTGCCAGGACGCTGCGCGAGGCCGACGCGCGCGAGTGCGCCGCCTACGGCGTGTCGGCGGCCGCGGGACTGCGCCGGAGCTACTACGCCGCCTCGTATCGCCGGACCGGCCTGATCGACGGCACCATCGCCGCCATGTGGGGCCTCTGCGGCGTCGCGCTCGGCCACACCGCCCACGCCTACCTCATGACGGCGCCGATCATCGAGACCCTGCCGATGGCGTTTGCGCGCGAGGCGCGCCGCGAGATCCGCGCCATGCTCGACACCCACGACCGCATCGAGGGCGAGGTCGCCGTGGAGTACGTCGCCGCGCAGCGCTTTCTGCACATCCTCGGCTTCGAGTTCGGGACCACCTTCGCCGGCGCGGCCGGAAAATTCCGGCCGTTCCATCTGGAGCGATAGATGCACTGCATGATGGACCTGGAGACGCTGGGCACTACGCCCGGCTGCGCGGTGCTGTCGATCGGGGCGGTGGCGTTCGATCCGCAGGGCGAGCCCCGCAGATGGGAGTGCGCGGCCACGTTCTACCGCAATATCGATCGCTTCTCGTGCGAGGAGTTCGGCTTGAGCGCCGATCCCGACACTATGGAGTGGTGGGGGCGCCAGAGCGAGGCCGCGCGCAGCGCGCTTCTCCACGATGCCCAGCCGCTGCATGGCGTGGTGGGCGACTTCCACGACTGGTTCAAGGATCTCGGCCTCACCCACCTGTGGTGCAACGGCGCCAATTTCGACGAGCCGATCTGGCGCGCGGCGACGAAGGCGGTGCGGGGGCATTTTCCCTTCGCCATCAGCTACACCGTGCCTTGGAAATACTGGAACGTCCGCGACACCCGCACGATCTGGGACGTCGCGGGGATCGATGCCCGTCGGGTGCCGCGTGACGGCCCTGCGCACGACGCGCTCGCCGACGCGCGCCATCAGGCGCGCTGCGTGCAGTTGGCCTATCGCGTCCTGCGCATGACGCACCTCTACCCGCCGATGATGGCGGAAACCGATCCGTCGCCAGAGACGGCGTGAGAAAGGCTCGCCCGTGGGTCTCGGAATACTCGGTGCAGGCGTGTCTGCGTTCGGCCAGTTCGAGGCGGGCCAGGCGCAGTCGCAGGCGGCGGCCTACCAGGCTGCGGTGGCGCAGAACAACGCCAATGCCGCGCGCGAGGAGGCGAGCCTGACCATGGCGGCCGGCGAGGAGGCGACGACCGCCGTCGGCCTGCAGACGCGCGCCAAGCTCGGTTCCTTCAAGGCCGCGACCGGCGCCGCCGGCGTCGACATCAACACCGGATCGGCGGCCGCCGTCGGCAAGGGCATCCAGCAGATCGGCATGCAGGACGCGCTGACGGTGCGCTCCAAGTACGCCCAGCAGGCGTGGAAGCAGGAAGTCGAGGCGACCGGCTTCCAGGCCCAGGCCGGGCTCGACAAGTTCGAGTCGAGCGTGGCCTCGACCTTGGGCACGATCGGCGCCGCCGGGTCGCTGTTGTCGGGCGCCAGCAAGTTCCTCTGATCGCGTTCCCCGCTGCGAGACTGCAATGCCCTATCCGATCGACGTCGAGCCCTATCCGCACGTGACGCCCGAGCCGGCGCCGAGCGCGCGCATGTTCGTCGACGAATCGGGGCTCAGGCGGCTCGGGGCGATGGCGGAAAGGGCCTTCGGCGCGGTCGGCCAGGGCTTGATGGACATCCAGGAGAACCAGGACAAGACCCACGCTGCGGAAGTGCATTCGTGGATGTCCGACCAGTGGTCGAAGAACCTGGGCGAATACGAGACGCTGCAGGGCAGCAACGCCATGCACGCGGCGGATATCTATAAGAACAAGCAGGAGCAGGTGCTCCAGCAGGGCCTGCAGCAGGCCGGCGACGGCTACACGCGGCGGCTCCTCGAGCAGGAGGGCCGCCGCGAAATGGACGTCCACAAGCAGATGATCGAGCGCCACAAGGCGCAGGAGACGATCAAGTGGCAGGGCGCTACCGCCACCGACAGCGAGCGGTCCTTCGGCAGCAACGCAGTGTTGTTCGCCACCAGGGGCAACTACGACGCTGCCGAGACGGCTCTGGGCAGCGCCGACCACGAGGCGATGAACTACGGCCAGAACACCCTCGGCCTGGACGGGCCGGCGCTCGACGGGTTCGTCAAGCAGAGGCGCGGCGCCTACGTCGCCGATGCCGTCGACGGCATCTATCGCAGCCAGGGCCTGGACGCTGCCAACAAGTTCTACGAGTCGCAGCACGACAAGATCGACTCCCAGACCGCCGCCCACATCGAGACTTTCCTGCACACCCCCAGAGTCGATGCCGAGGGCCGGCAGAACCTCGACATCCTGCACCAGGGCGTGCGGCAGGGGACCGCCCTGGGCAAGCCGACCGACCTCGATCTCTCGGCGCTCCCCGAGGACAAGCGCGACGCGGCCATCGCCGGCGTGCGAGGCCGTCTCGGCGTCGGCGCCGCCGTCTACGATCCGCAGACCAAGACGCTGCACATCACCCCGCCCGCCGCGGGGGCGGCACCTCCGGGGGCGACCGCCGCGCCGCCGGCTGCCGGAGCGCAACGGCAGGGGGCGCTGGCACCCAGCGGCGACGCTATGCAGCGCCTCTATGGCGCCATCGGCGGCACCGAATCCGGCAACAATCCCAACGAAGGTCACCAGGTCGTCAATCCGGTCACGGGCGGCCCCTCCACCATCGGCGGCCAGTACCAGCAGAGCTACGGTTTTCAGCACCAGTACGGCGGCAACAATTCCGGGCGGTCCAATCTCGACCCGGACTATCAGCGGCAGGTGCTGACGAACTACGCGCACGAGGTGTTGCGCGCCAACCCCGACATCACCGTCGCGCAGTTCTATGCCGGCTACCACCAAGGCACGGCCGTGCCCGGCCGCGTCTACAGCGCCCCGTCCGGCGAATGGGGCTTCACAGGCTGGGCGAGGCGCATGGGGCTCGATCCTAACATGCGGCTGGCTGACGTCGTTGGCGGCACCCAAGGCGCGGGGGCAGCCGCTGTGGCCCCCAGGGCCGGCCACGCCGCCATCGGCTCGGTCAACCCGGAGCTTCAGCCGCTCAAGGTTGTCTCCCCCGGGCCTGGTCGACCCGTCGCCGACGTGTCGCGCGAAGACCCGCGCATGATGGACGCGCTGCGGCAGGCACAGTGGGCGCTGCCGGCCGGCTACCGCGCCGAGATCTATTCGGGATACCGGCCGGAATCGACGCTGCAAGGCAGCGCCCATCGGCCCGGCATCGCCGTCGACATCCAGATCTATGACGACCAGGGTCGCCCGGTGGCGAACGAGGGCTCCGACCCGCACAGCCTCGACGTCTACGGCAGGTTCGCGCGCGCGGCCTACGGCGTCGTGCTCGACCAGTACCCGGAGCTGAAAGGCAAATTCAATTGGGGCGGCGCGTTCGGCTCCGAAGGCGCCGGCGCCGCGCGACAGGCCCAGGACCTCATGCACTTTGACACCGCCGGCGTGCGCGGCCGTTTCACGCAGTATCGTCTCGAGACCATGGGGCCGCTGTATCGTCCCGGCCAGGAGCCGAGGACGGCGGCCGTCGGCGCTGCCGCGCCCGCAGCCGCGGCCGCACCCGCAGCCAGTCCGTCCGCTCAAGCCGCTCCCATCTCCACCGACCAGATCGCCCAGCGCTCTCCCGTCTTCGCCAGCGCGTGGTCGGCGATTCAGGGCAACGCCGACGCAATGAGGACCTACCGATACCACGTCGCGCAGGTGAAGAAGGACGGCGCAAACTGGAACCAGCAGCAACTGACCGGGGTGCACGAGGGCATCCACGTCCTCTCCGACGACAAGGGCAATTACTGGACCCCGGAAGGCTATGTCGGCGCCATCGATGACGACGGCCCGTCGTTCTATCAGACGCTGAAGGATTTCAACAAAGGCACCGGCACCTACGAATCCTACGTCGACAGCAAACAGGGAAAAGAGGCCGGCAGCGGCCAGAGCTGGGACGAGCTGAACGCCTACACCAACGAATCGCGGATCGCGCTCCAGTCCGGCATGGCCCGCGACGAAGGCATCAACGAGAGCATGCTGGGCACGATGGCGAACCTGGCAGAGTACCTCAACAGGCTCACGCCGGAGCAGCGGGGGGAGTTCAAGTCCCGCTACGGCGCCAGCGCAGCGACGCTGTGGAGCAACGCCGAGGCGGTCCTGAAGGCCTTCGGCAACCTGCAGCCCGCAGGCGGCGACGACACGCGCGATCCCGACACCGACAAGTACTGGGGATATCTCAGCGACCGGAACAACCTCAAGGGGATCGAGGAAGTTCTTGGGCGCGCCGTTGCGGATCTCGGCACCCACTCCGACATGGCCGGTGCCGAGCGCCCTGCCGCTGCCCCGTCTGCCGCCGTCGCGCCGCCGGCCCGCGCGGCGGCCCCTGCCGCGGCGTCGCCGGCCGCGGTCGGCCCGGCGGCTTCAATCCCGCTCGGCCCGGTGCAGGGCACGCCGCACCTGCAGTCGATGCTGTCGAGCTATCTCGGCACCACGCGGCCGCTCGGACCCGGCGAGTCCGTCACCCTGCAGGACGGCCGAACGGCCAGCGAGATGTCTTATACCGTCAAGCTGGCGAACCGCTGGGCCGTGGTGCCCGGCCTGTGGCTGCTCGGCGGCACACCGACGCACGTGGACGAGGATCAGGCCGCGGAGCTGGCGCAGCGCAGCGGCCTCGAGTGGCAGACCTTCGACAGCCAGAAGGCGGCCGACGACTTCGCGTCGCGGCGCGAAGCCGCCTGGGAGAAGGGGCCGGAGGGCCGTACCGACACCCAGCGGGCGCTGTGGTCGCCGCCGCGACAGGCGGCGCTCGATCTGGCCAAACGGGCGCTCATGTTCGGCGTGCCGCGCGACGAGGTGATCCGGCGCCTGCAATCCGTCGGCATCGACGTCAATCAGGGTGACCTGTGATGGCGGGATTGTTCGACGACCTCATTGCCAAGCACGCCGGCCAGGGCGCAGCCGCCTCGGCGGCTCAATCGGATGCCCCCGCCGTGGTCGCTCCGGCGCCGGCGGCCGAGCCAAAGCCTTCCGATGTGGGCACGGCGCCCGCAACCGACAACGTGATCGCGTTTCCGGGGGCGACGCCGCCGGCCTCAGCTGCGCCTGCGGCCGCCGCGCCGCAGCCTCAACAAGCCTCGCCGTCGCTCGATGACGTTTTCGCCGACGTGAAGAAAGAGACCGGCGTCGACCTGTCGACGCTGGCGAAGACGCCAGCGGCGCCGGCAGGCGCGGCGGGCTCGGCAATGTCATCCGGCGCCGAGCGCGGGGATTGGGAGACCGAGCACGCCACGGTGATGGACCGGATCATCAACGATCCGGTCTACCGCAACCGGCCCGATCTGCAAAAGGCCATGCTGGCCCAGGAGCAGAAATGGGCCGAGACGCAGCGTGCCAACGACGCCGCCCAGACGATCCGCGCCAAGAACCTGCAGATCCAGGGCGACCTCTACCATTCGCAGATGGTGACGACGATCCACCGGGCGGTCAGCGACCTGCAGGCCGGCAAGCCGGTGGACTTCGACGCCCTGCAACGGCAGATCGAGAGCGCGCCCGAGCTGGCCCTGCAGGGCGGCAAGAAGGAGGAGCTGTTCAAGCTCATCGATGCCGCCGTCAAGGACCCCGACAACGAACTGAAAAAATACGGCGCTCAGTTCTGGCCGACGCTGCAGCGGATCTGGGCCGACCCGTCGAGTCCCGACAGGATCACGACCGTCGATCAGTTGCATCAGGTCGCCGGACCGGGAAAGGGCGTCACGCTCGCCGGCCTGGAGAAGCTCGAGACCGAGCTGCTCAAGCCGAAGACGCCCGCGGGCGAGGGCACGACCTACCTGCTGAAGGGTTTCGTTGAGGCCGGTCACGCCAGGATCGCGCCGAACTCGACCAGGGAGTTTCCCGACCAAAAGGGTGAGGACCGCTTCCAGACCTGGCTCGGCCACGCGCTTGGCCAGTACGATACCGGATTGCGGGCCGGAAAGAGCCCCACCGAGCTGCTGACGCCGGATTCCAAGGATTACATCGGCAAGGACATTAAGCTCTACGAGGCGCCGGTGAACGCGGACGCCTACAAGGACAAGCCGGCACCGGCGCACTGGTGGTCCGGCTGGTTCGGCAGCGGGACCGGGGCCGCTCCGGCCGCGCCCGCGTCGGGAGCCTACAACCCGGACATGGCAACCTCCCTCGGCGATCTTCAGGCCGCGGTCAGGGCCGGCAAGATCACCTCCGACGACGCCCGCGCCTACGCGCTGCACCACAAGTGGGTGCGCCCCGATCCCGTTGCTCTCGCCCCGCCAATTTCGCGATAGTGCAGATGGCAGACGAAGCCCAACTCCCGACCGCCACCCAGGCGTTCGGGCCGCCCACCTTGCCGACCGCGAGCGAGGCGTTTCCGCCTGCGCAGCCGCTGCCGGATCGCCCGGGCGTTGCCGACATCGTCAAGGCCTTTGCCGGCGCCTACGGCGAGGACATGGACGCGGTGCGCGGCGAGGACGCGGCCGAAATCAAGAAGCTCAAGGAGTGGACCGGCTACGATCAATGGACGGCCGGTCACCGGGCCTTGGCGCAGGCGGCCAAGACCATCCTGATCGGGCCGTCGCTGCAGGACTTTCTCGTCGGTCTTCACACCCCCTCGGCGCTGTTCACCGCCACCCAGGCGGCGACCGAGAAGGGCGCCGAAGCAGCCGGAGCCTCCCCCCAGCTCGCCCGCGACATTGCGGCGTTGCCGGAAGTGCTGCCGTTCGGCCCCGAGCAGGTCGCCGGCACGTTCCGTGCCGCGACGCCGCACGACTACGCGGCGGCCCTTCAGAAAACAACCCCGGAAGACATCCTCGAGGCCCACGCGCTCGGCGTCGTCCATCCCGACGGCGAGGCGGCCTGGAAGGGCACGGCGCAGGCTCAATCGGCCGAAGACGCTGCGCGGGCCAGCGCCGACGCGGCCAAGGCCGCCAAACAGCCGCCGAGCGCAATCCGCGTCACGCCCACGCCGCAATGGCAGCCTCCCGCGGACGAGGTGCCGGCCGCGCAGTCGGCCGACGAGGTCACCCGGCAACGCAATGCCGACGACGCGGCGATGAACGCCGCCCTGCGCGGCGGTCCTTCCGACATCCACGAGGCGGCGCACGCGATCGATCCGGCGGCGGTCGACCGCTACAACGAACTCGACCGCACCAGGAACGTCCTGCGAGGATGGCTGTCGGACTTCCGCGCGCAGCGCGATGAGGAATGGCAGGCTAACGCCCCGCACACGGCCGAGATCGACGACCTGCAGCGCCGCCTCGCCGGCCCCGAGGCGGCCGGCCGGCGGCGCGCGACCTGGCAGCAGCGCCTCGACACCTTGCAGGCCGAGCAGGACGAATACCTTGCCCATCGTCCGACCGACATCACGCCGTCCATGCAGACGGTGATTGACCGGCTGCGCGTGATTAACGGCCAGATCGATGCCGACCTTATCGCCCGCCGCAACGCGGCCTATGCGGAAGCCGAGCGCCGCTATCCACAATTCGCGCCGCGTGAGGAGCCGGCGCCGGTCGAGGCGGCGCCGCCCACGCGCGACGCGCTCGCTGCCCAGCGCGCGGCGACGGACGATTTCCTCGATGCCCGCTACCGGTCGCAGGGTCTGAGCGAGGACGAGATCGCGCGGTTGCGGACGCAGCGGCACGACGTGCGGGCGCAGCGCGATGCCGCCGCGGCCCCGATCGACGTCGAGGGCACCATCGCCGCGGCGACGACACAGGCCGCGCGCCGTCCGATCGTTGAAACGCCGATGCCCACGGGCGCGAACTCGTCGAAGGACACTAACGGCCCGGTCTATGTCGATCCGAGCGTGCCGGAGCACTTGCGCGGCCCGGTCAAGGTCCACGAGACCGTCGAGCAGGAATTGCAAGCCAAGGGCATGAGCTACGACGAGGCGCACAAATACGCCACGGCGGCCGAGAAACGAGCCGTGGAAGCCGACGGCCAAAACTGGAACGAATACGAGAAGGAATGGGACGGCAAGCTGGCGCATATCGAGCACGAGAAGGTGCCGGCGGATGAGTTGCCGAAAGACCTCCACGTCAGCCCGCAGGACGCTCTGCATCACGCCAACAAGGCCGCGGTCGAGGAGCCCGCGCCGGCGGCAGAAACCGCACCAGCGCCTACGCCTACCCCGGCAAAGCCCATCGCAGGGCAACGCGCCTTCATCGTCAACGACGTCGCCGCGCAATACCGCAAAGCCCATCCCGATCATTCGCAGGCCGAGGCCGAGGCCGCCGGCGAGTTCTGGGCCGATCATTTCATCACCATGGCGGGGCTGTTCCAGGGCAAGCTGGGAACGGCCGAGGAGCTTTACCTTAAGGAGGCGCCGCAGCTTCACGCTCCGGGCCAGCGGTCGCCCTATTACGTCCGCGGCGCGCGCCGCGCCCCGACGGCGACCCGGGCGCCTTCGCTTTTGGAGTTCATCGCCTCGCGCGGCGGCCTGAAGCCCGATCCCGACCTGGAAGCGCTTGGTCTGAACAGCGCCCACCGCGTCAACATCCCCGGCCGCGCCGGGCGCTTCGCCGTGGTGCGCGACGGCGGCATGACGCTCGACCAGATGCGCGAGGCAGCCGAGGAGGCCGGCTATCTGCGGCCGGGCGCAATGGCGAACGTCTCAACGATCCGCGAGTTTCTCGACGCGCTCGATAGCGAGCTGCGCGGTGAGCGTCGCTTCCCCATTGGCGAGGAGGAGGCAGCCGTCAGCGCGGCCGAGACCGAGCGCGGCGAGGACTTGGCTGCCGAACGTGCGGCGGCTCTGGCGCCATACCGGGCCCGCATCGAGGCCATGCTGAAGCAAGCCGGCACGCCGCTCGACTCCGTGCCCGAGGCCGACATCAGGACTGCCGCCGGCATCATGGCCGACGAGGGGCTCGGCCCGGAAGAAGCGCTCGAACGCGCGGCGATCAGAAACCACGAGGAAGAAGAGGAGCTGCGCCGCACCGCTGAAGCGGCGCCGGGGCTGACCGACGAAGACCTCAATGCCCTGTTCCAGCGCGAAGGCGAGACCGCCGAGCATCCCGGCCAGATCCATCAGCGCCTGCCGACCGCGGTCGGCAGCGATCTTTCCGGGCCGACCATGAAGGTCGACGTCGCCACCATGAAACGCGAGACACCGGAGGTCTACGCGCACAACGCGCGCCTCCTCGCGCCCTATCTGCCGAAACGCTTCGCGCGCATGAAGCCCGACGCGATCACGCAGGCCTTCAAGAAGCTCGCCGCCGACAACCTGGTCTGGCTCTACAACCAGATCCCCGAGGCGGTGCGAGAGCGCAGCAAGCTGTGGTATGTCGGCGGCCGCCGCGTGGTCGAGGACTGGTCGGAGCGCTACGGCGTCCACGACACCACGGTGGCCGGCGTGCTGGCGGCGCTGTCGCCGAAGGCCGACTGGTACAAGAACGTCTCCTGGGCGCGGCGCGTCTTCACCATCCACAAGGCCTACGGCCCGGAGTTTTATCAGAACCAGAAGGCCACGGCCGCGATGCGGCAGGCCTTCGCTGACGCGCCCACCATGGCGAAATATGCCCCGGCGTGGGATCTGATCAAGAACGCGAGCCTCGGCGACATCGACAGGATGCCCTTGACTGGGGGCTGGGAGGAAAAGCGCGCCTGGCTGAAGGCACTATGGACGCGGTTCTACGACGAGGCCCACCACACCTCCCGTTACGGAGTGATGACGCCGGAAGGCGACGTCATCGACATCGCGCGCACCACGCAGCCGGCCGAAGGCGCCGCGTTCGTGGTCTCCAGCCCGGACGGCAGGGAGGTTGGGCGTTTTACCGATCGTCGCACGGCCAACCGCGAGGCCAAGCGGATCGGCGGATCGGTGGACTTTGAGAGGGCGCCGGGTGCTGCCGGGTGGGGCGGCGGTCTCGGGCCGCTGGAGAAGGCGATCCGCATCCTCGAGCACGACGGCGACCACGACTATCTGCAAAAGGAGGTCGGCACCAACCACAAGGTCCGCAATTTCTACAACAATTTGCTGGCGCCGTTCTCGCGCAACGGCGCCGTCACGATCGACACCCACGCCGTCGCGGCGCTGCTGTTGCGTCCGCTCTCGCAGGAGGACGAGGCGGTCAAGCACAACTTCGGCGACGGCGAGCCAGGCCGGCCGCGCCCGCGCGAGTCCAACGCCACCGGCATCTACGGCACCTATCCGTTCATGGCGGACGTCTACCGGGACGCCGCCGCAAGGCTCGGCATCCTGCCGCGCGAGCTGCAGTCGATCACCTGGGAGGCCGTCCGGCAGTTGTTCCCCGCGGCAGAAAAAAGCTCGCTGCGATCCGACATCGATGCTATATGGAGCAAATACCGCAACGGGGATCTAACAGCCAATGCCGCCCGCCGCCAAATCCTCAAGGCCGCAACCCCAGACGGACAAATCCCAGCTCCAGTCTGGTACGGCCGGCGTGCTGCAGTTGCTGGGCCTGCCGCTGACGCGCGAGAACTTCTTGAACCTGGAGTACTGCGGCAACCCGCCGAAGGTGATCTCGGCCGAGGAGGAGGCGGACTTCCCCGACTGGGCCAAGAAGTCGGCCCAGAGGAAATAGGCGGCCGCACATTCTTTCAGGGCGGGCGCCTGGAAAGGGGCAAGATCAGCCTCAATCCTCTCGGGCCTCCCGGCCTCGCCGACTTCCTCGGTAAGGAAGGCATCCGGCCGCTACTGCGCTTTACGAAAAACGCTGACGCCTCGACCTTCATCCACGAGAGCGGCCACCTGTTTCTGGCGAATCTGTTGCGCTATTCGACGCATCCCGACGCGCCCGAGCAGATGCGCGCCGACGCGGCGACGGTCATGCGCCAGCTCGCGCGCGCAACGGAAGTCCCGTTCGACCGCGTCGAGGATCTCGCCAGGGAGCACCACGAGCAGTTCGCGCGCTGGGTCGAGCAGTATGCGCGCGAGGGCGTGGCGCCGTCGCCGGCGCTCGGGCGCGTCTTCGCCATGTTCCGCGAATGGCTCTCCCGCATCTATCCGACGCTGGAGAAGCTCGGCACGCCATTGAACGAGGACGTGCGCGGCGTCATCGACCGGCTGCTCGCGCAAAATCCCGAGCGCACGCAGATCATCCCCGAGCGGCCGGCTGCCAAGGAGTTCGACGCGCTGCACGAGGAGCGGGCCGGGGCGACGCCCCTCGAGCGCGGCGACGTGGTCGGCGACGCGGTCCTCAACGAACGGGATTCCATCGCCTCGCAGAACCTGATAGAAGAAGAGAATGCCGCCCGACTTGCCAACGCTAGAGCGGAAGCTGGCGAACGTCCGCCAGGAGGTACGCAACCTCCAGGTGCTAGGCATGCGCCCGAACCTCTCCCCGGAGAAGGCGGCGTTCATCCGCCAGTTGGAGCGGTCGGCGCGGGCGGAAGTGAAGCTCCGGCTGAAGGCGCTGGCGCACGCGAAGAGCCTGCAAGAGCCGCAGAAGTAAAGATCGAGCGGCCGGCCTCGCCGGACACCCCGTTCGCCAAGGCCGACACCAAGCTCGTCGACAAGATCGGCAACTTCCGCATCGATGGCCTCGATGTCCCGAGCGACATCGACACCGCCTTGCGCGAGGCCGCGGCGCGGCGCTTCGATTTCATGACCGAGCGGCGGGGCAACCTGTCGCTCCGCGAGCGCTACCGCCTCGCCCGCGCCAGCGGCCTCGATCCTTCCTTCATCGACGGCAAGCGCATCGGCGACGCCTACAGCGCCGAAGAAGTCATGATGCTCGAGGAGATGTTCACCGACGCCTCGACCAGGGTCCAGGAGGCGGCGGCGAACCGGCGCGGCGATCCCTTAAACCTCGATCTCGTGCTCAAGCACGTCGAGGCCATGGCGCGCCTGGAAATGATCCAGGGCAAGCTCGCCGGCGCCACTGCGGAGGCCGGCCGCACGCTGGCGGCGGTGCGCCGCATCGTCAAGCAAAAGTGGTCCAGCCCGCAGGCGTTGTCGATCGAGCTGGAGCGCGTCACCGGGCGCACGCTGGCGCAGAGCGAGGCGATGGCGGCCTACAGCGAGGGCTTGTCGACGCCGGCCCAGCAGGCCCGATTCGTCGCCGACACGGCCAACGGCAGGGTCGTCCGCGGCGTCCGTTTTATCTACTACAATGTGCTCTTGTCCGGCCCGGTGACGCATCTGCGCTACGCGGTCGGCAATATCCTCGGTGCCGTGTGGCAGCCGCTGGTGCGGACCCCGATCGCTGCCGCCATCGGCTCGACCCGCGAGATGCTGGGCTCCGACGCGGCGGATCGCGTCTACTGGGCCGAGGTGCCGGCGCAGCTTTACGGCCTCGTGCGGGGCTCGCAGCAGGGCCTGCGCGCCGGCCTCGAAGGCTGGCAGACCGGCTCGACCGCGCGCATGCCCGGCGGCGCCGACGTGTTCGGCGCGCAGCCGATGACGCCGCCGATCCCCGGCCGCATCGGCCAATTGATCAGTATTCCCGGCCGTGCGGTTGGCTTCATCCACAGCTTCTCGGAAGCGGTGCGCTACGAGCAGGAGATCGCCTCGCTCTCCTACCGCCAGGCGCGCATGGAGGGACTCGTCCCCGGCAGCGAGGAGTTCGTCAACCGCGTCAGTTTCCTCTCCGACCGCCCCGACGCCGAGCTGATGACGCCGCTCGAGCGCGAGCGCTTCGAGAGCCTCGACGCGCGGCTCAAGGCGGGCGAGACGCTCAGCTTCGTCGAGCAGGAGCAGCACGACCGGCTGGCGCCGCTGATGGCCAAGCAGACCATCATGGAGCAGGCGGCGGCCAAGGCGCTGCGCGAATTGTACATGGACCCGACCGAGTACGACAGCCTGCTCGGCCGGCTGTCGCGGATCAGCCACGACTACCTGGTCGCCGGGCTGATCGCACCGTTCGTCAAGATGGGCGGCAAGATCGTCTCGCGCACGTTCGAGCAGACGCCGCTCGGGCTGATCAAGGGCACGCCGCTCCTGAACTTCCGCATCGAGTTAAACGACAACATCGCCGGCAAGAACGGCGCCGCCGCGCGAGACATGCAATACGCCACGATCGCCGCCGGCACCGCGCTGATGGCGGCGACCGCCGGCTACGTGCTCGAAGGCAACATGACCGGCGACGGCCCGTCCGATCCCAAGCGCCGCGCGACCTGGCTGCTCCAGCACCCGGCCAACTCCATCAACATCGGCGGCCATTGGATCTCCTATGCCCGGCTCGGCTCGCTCGGCATGCTGATGCGGTTGACCGCCAACATGGTCGACGGCATGCGCGGCTACGGCGACGAGGAGAAGGACGCGCTGGCGACCAACCTGATGTACGGCTTCACCCACGCCGTGCTCGACGAGACCTTCGTGTCGTCGCTCAAGGACGCGCTCGACGCGCTGGACGATCCCGACCGCTACGGCAAGACCTTCATCGTCCAACAGTTGATGAAGCCGATCCCGGTCGGCTTCGGCCAGATCGCCGGCGTGGTCGACCCCTACCGGCGCGACACAAGGGGCGACGACCTCGCCGACACCCTTTTCCGCACCGCCCAGTCCAAGGTGCCGCTATGGTCGGAGGGCCTGCCCCCGCGGCGCGACATGTTCGGCGAGCCGGTCCCGGCCGCCGGCCCCGCCGTGAACTATGCCAACGATCCCGTCGCGCAGCGCATGGAGGCGCTCGGCATGAAGGGCATCGCCTACGAGCGCAAGATCGCCGGCGTGCCGCTGACGGCCGCGCAGAACGATGATTATCAGCGCATCGCCGGCCGGCAAATCAAGATGCAGCTCAACAACCTCGTCGGCACGCCCGGGTTTATCGCACTGCCGAGGGAGCGTCAGATCAAACTGATGATGGGCCAGATCGACAAGGGCCGCAAGGCCGGCGCGCACGCCGTGCAGGCGGCGTCGTTGAACACCGCAAACGACATCGTCCAGAAGGCGAGGATCAACAAGATGAGGCAGAGCGGCGCGGTGCCGGCTCAGTAGTCATGGGCGTGCGGCCGCCGATCCAGTGAGGCTCCATTTCGCAATGCATCGCTGGCACGTCGGCTCCTTCTGGGTAGGGCTGTCCGTCCACGCGATAGACGGTGCGGCACCGCAGAGCGCGGGCTTGCAAGAGTACGGGTCCGTCGTGTCAACGATATGCCACACGGGCTTGCGAGCAGAGAACTCGCGGCCATTACGAAGTGCCCCGGCTTTCTTCAGAATCATCATCGCGCGACCTCCCTGATCGTCGCCTCGAACCTCTTGAGCGCCATGACGGTGCAGTCGTGATAGCGGTCGTCGGCGCCGTTGGCGCAGTTGGCCGCGGCGGCGTAGAGGGCGAACAGCGCCGCGCCGCACGGCGTGGAATAGCCCCAGTCGCCGGGCGGCCCGAAGGCGCGGTGCACCGCATGGGCGGCGTGAAGGAGGAGGTTGAGCCGTGCGTCGATCACCTGTCGACCCACCCTGTGTCCCACCCTGCGTCGAAAGCTTTACCGTCGCCGCCGTTGAGATAGTTGATGAAGGCGAACGCCTCGATTTCCGTCTTGCAATCGCGCAGCGCCAGCCACTGGGCTTCCGGCAGCCCGCCGTGCGGCGGGTGCCAAGTCCCGACCGTGTAAAGGACGCCGCCGTTGCCATCGTTCGTTGCCAGGATTGAAAAGCTCATGGGTCCCTCCATGTTTTGTTTTGTCACTTGCGAAAACGCTCGACTCTGTGCAGCTCGATGACGGCTCGCCTTTTGCGAAACTCCTCGATCACGGCCGGTGCGTGCTGCGTCCCTGCCACCTGCTGCGCGTAGTCCCAGGCAATGTCCATCAGCGCGGCCTTGGACAGCTGCTCGATCTCGTCTCGGTATTCTGCGGGCACAAAGATTGGCGGTCGGTTTTTCAGGTTCATGCTTCCCTCCATGTCTTGCGCAGCCACGCCGTCGCGGCCGCGATGCTCTGCTTGTCGACGGCGCCGGCGGCGATCAGCGCCGCCAGCACCCGGCCGACGTACTCGGCCTCCCCTGCGGTGGCCGCTGCCGCCGCCGATGTGGCGGCGGGAGCGGGAGCTTCCGCCTTGGCTGCGGGCGCGATCTTGGCGATCGAGCGGAAGGTGCGGCCGTTGAACTCGCGGTCCTTGACCTCGACCTCGTAGCGCTGCCCGACGGCGACGCCGTCGAGCTTGTCGGGCCAGATGTCGAATCTCTCGCCGGCGGCGACGATCTTGGACATCTTGCCGCCGGGCTTGGGCGGATGGATCTCGTCGATCTCGATGAGCATCACCTGTCCTCTCGCGGCTTGAGGCGCGCGATGGCGGCCTCGGCAACCTCAGTGAGCCCGTGCTTGTGGAGCAGCAAAGCGGGGAACTCGACGATCTGCCAGTCGCGCAAATCCGTCAGCGATTTGCCGGCCTCCAGGTAGCAGCGGAAATGGGCGTAGTGGCGCACGCCGTATTTGACCATGTCGTCCGTGTTGCCGAGAGAAGACTTGCCGCAGAAGCGGCAAGTCGCGAAGCTGTAGGTGGTCATCGTCGGGGCTCCTCCCGCACAACCAAACTAGGATAGCGACGGCGATCCCACTGACAGCCGCAGTCGTCGCAGATGTACTGTCCTCGCCGCGGGGCCTTGGTGTTCGGCCCCAAGCACTCAGGACACTGCAATCCCGCGTTAACGCGGGCGCGAACGTCTGGTGGAGGCATATCGTCCTTGCGGGGGACATCTAATGCCGCCATGAATTTTTGGCTTCTGTCGTAGGCCTGCACAACGCGATCGGCTTTTTCGAGAGCGGCGCGCCAGGAGCACCAGCAGATGCCGACTGAATGATCGCAGGATTGCGCATCCTCAATTAGCTTCATTTCCTCGACACAGGCGCGAAGCACCGAAACCAATTCAGCTTTTGTCATCGTCATGACCTCCTGTGCCGCTTGTCAGCCTGCTGATATCGCTTGATCGCCGCGAGAGCTTGTTTCTTTGTGTCGTGGCTGCTGATGGGCTCGTTGTCGTTTGGTCTCTTGACCCACCAGTAGCCTTCTGGAGTCCATTGGTAGAGGACGTACTCGCCATGCTTCTCGTGATAGCCGACCTCGATGTTCATCATCGTCATGACCTCACGTGCCCGTAGGAGCGCAGGATTTCCGCCATCGACATCGGCTGCAGCGGCAGCGGAACCTCGCGCGGCGGCGGCAGCGGCAGCGGCAGCACGGCCGGTTTCTTGGCGCGGGCGCGCCTGCGCCTGGCCGGCTTCGTCGCCGGATCGAGCAGCCGCTGCATCATCAGGTCGGTCTTGAGCTGCGCGATCTCCGCGTCGCGGGGGTCGACCGGCTTCGCCAGGCCGTGCTTCGCGGCGAAGGCCGCGAGCAGATGCGCGAACTCGTTCCACTGCGCGGCATAGTTGGCGTGGGCGTGATGCTTGTGGGGCGAGCCGTCCTTGGGCAGGTAGACGATGTGGCAGGCGACGATGCGCCGGTCGGGATGCTGCTCGTTCCACAAGGTGGCGTGGGCGGCCATCACCAGCAGCTGCTCGGGGTAGGGCGTGGCCGGCGCCTTGGTGCAGGTCTTGAAGTCGAGGAGCCCGACGGCGCCGTCGACGAAGGCGATGCAGTCGGGCGTGCCGCCGAGCTGGTGGATCTCGGAGACGAGCGGCACCTCGTGCGCGATCGAGCGCACGGCGTGCTGCTCGCGCCAGCGCACGAAGCCCTCGAAGGCGCTCCACGCCCTGGCGACGTCGTTGAGGTCGGAGAGGCTCGAATGCACGCAGGCATCGATCTCGCGGGTCTCGCGGCCCTTGAGGTCCAGCTCGGCCATCGCATGCACCGCGGTGCCGATGTCGATGGCGCTCTTCTCGTAGAGCGGCAGGCCCTGCTTGCCGCGGCCGTAGGCCCACTGCACCAAGGCCGGCTTGGGGCAGTAGGCGTTGGTGATGTCGTGGACGCCGGGGACCTGTGCCCCGGCGGCGTTGCGGTAGCCTTCGCTCGGGCGTGGCATCACTCAACCTCCACCAGGTTGGGCTCCATCCGGTAGGCCTGCATGAACAGGGTGTGCGTCACGTCCTCGACGACGCCGTCGTGGACGTGGTGGATGAAGGCGATGCGCCGGGGATCGTATTCTTCGGTGACGATGCGGGCCGCGACCTCGTCTTGATCCATCGAGGGATCGACGATCGCCTCGAAGCCGTTGGCCTCGTAGCGGATCATCACGACGAAGTAGGGAGGACGCGGAATCGTGGTATAGGCGGAATCAGCCTGGGACATGAGAAGGCCCTCATGGTTCTTGGGTTAGGGACACGGGCGGGTGGCTGCCCTTCCGTGTCCCGCTTGCCTGTCGGCAATGATTATGGTATAACCGCTTTGCGATGCCGATGCAAGCGAAAAAAGTTATACCAACCGAAAAAAAGAAGCCGGGACGGAAGCCGACCGGTCGCGACCCGCTGATGGCGTTCCGCGTGCCGCCGAGGATTCGGGCGCGGATTCAAAAGCTAGCCGAACAGAAGGGATTTTCGCTTTCGAAAGCAATCGTTTGGGTGTTGGATAAGCACCTGCCGAAAGGCGACGATTAGGGAGGAAGCGAAGTGATGACGTTCGGCAAACCGAGGTCGCGGGCCATCATTGCCATAGGAGCATTGGTGATCGGCGGCGCTCTTTGGTTTCTTGCGGCCAATGCGGAGACGCCCGCTCTCACGGACAATGAGTGCGGGCGGTACAACCAGCAAGCTGCCGTGTCGTTTTGCCAATCGCAAGTCGAGCGCGCCATGTTGTTCGCTCACAGCGACGACGCTAAATGTCAAAGCTACGGGGCGAAGCGCGGCACGCCGCCCTACATCCAATGTCGAACCCAGCTCGACGTTGCTAGAACTAGAGCGCATTAAAAAACAACGGGGAGGATGAAAATGAAGCGCATCGTTACTCTAGCGGCCGGCAGCCTGCTCTTCGCGACCGCCGCATCGGCCCAGGACTGCACGCCCACGACCGGCTTCGGCGCCTACGTCTGCGGGCAGATCAACAGCGGCTCTGCCATCGGCGGCTATTACCGCAGGCAGATGGAGAACAACACCAATTTCGGCGGTTTCCTGAGCCGATCGACCGGCTACGGGTCCTCGCGCAGCCCCGTCGATGTCGAGCCATATCCGCACGTCACGCCCGAAGGGCCGTCGATCCACTTCAACTCTGGACGCGACGATTACAACCGCTTCATGGACGGTCTAGGCCGCTACGGGCAATGAAACTCACGCCCGGCCCCGACGGCAAGATCTTTGGCGAAGTCGACGGCTGCGACGGATATATCTGCTTCGAGCCGGCGGGTGCGGCCTACGCCGTTACCCTCGATGGCATGTTCAGCGTCGAGGACTTGCAAGAGATCGTGGCGGCCTTCCATCCCATCGGCCAAACGACGCTCTCTGATAACGGGAACCACTGATGCCCCTTCCCCCGCCCCATCCTCCGCTCCAGGCCAAGGAGATCCGCGCGATGATCGACCTCGTCCGGCGGCTGCGCGCGCAACGTGCTGACTCTGGCAATATCGAACAGACGTTTGAGGATTTCGTCGTAATGCTTGTGGAGCACGTCGGGCAAGATGAGGCAGATAGAATCCTCACCGAGTGTTTCTGTCGCCTAATCGACGGAAAGTGAACCATGCCTCTTCCCCCGCCCCATCCTCCGGTCCAGGCCAAGGCGCCCAAGCGCGTGCGCGTCGCCGCGCGGCCCAGCTCCAAGATGCCGGACCTGAAGGTCAACGTCGCCCGGCCGATGCTGCGGGGCGGGGCCGGTGCGCCCGCAGCGGCGCCCCGGCGCCAAGTGACCACCGCTGTGAATAGCGTGGATCGCCGCGCTTGACCGTTTGGGCGAATCACGGCAAACGCGCTAGACGTGGTGCGGGCGTGCTGAAAGTTCCTATTCGAGTCCAAAGGGCATTCTCGAGCCTCGCCGACGCGGTGCGGGCGTCTAACAGTGTGCGGGCACTGACATGGTGCGAATCCTCCCGGGCCCACCACCGCCGCGTAGAGCGGCATCTAAGCCGTTGATCGGCATCGGCAATAATTTAGGTGCGGGCCTTCGGCCCCAGCGGTGCGGGCCGCTTTCGTTCGCCCGGCGTTCTCGGCAGCAATTTGTCCATGGCGCCCGTGGCGAGCCGCACGCGATTGGCCTCGCGGGTGTAGAGCGCCGCCATGCCGCCGCCGCGCCAGCCGAAAATGGCGTCCAGCTCGGCGACGGTAGCGCCGTTCTCGGCCGCGCGCGTGGCGCCGATCTTGCGCAGGCCGTGCGCGGCCTTGCCGCCCTCGTCGACGCCGGCGGCGCGGCAGGCCTTCTTGAACTGATTGCCGAAGCCTTCCTTGGACAGCGGCCTGCGGTGCTCGCCGCAGATGAACGCCAGGTCGCCGCACGGCCCGGCCTCGAGCGTTCGCCGCAACGGCTCGAGCAGCGGGATCGTCACCGTCACCGTGCGTCCGCTCTTGGCGGTCTGGAGGGTGGCAACGCCGTCATGCACGTGCTGCCGCCCGAGGACGACGGCATCGCCGCGCCGCAGTCCTGTATACAACAGCACGTCGAGCCAGACCCGTTCTTTGGTGCCCACCGGCCAGCGCGCCTCGTAGCGGGCAATGTCGGTGTCGGTCCAGACCTTGAAGCCCGGCCCCTGCTTGCGCTTGGGATTCCTGATGCCCGCGGTGATGTCGCTCGGGACGTGCTGCGCCTCGGCGGCCCACCGGAACAGCCCGCGCACGGCGTCGAGGTAGTGTCGCGCCTGGGCCGGTGCCCCGTTGCGAACGCGGCGGTCGCGGCCCGCGACGATGGTCGCGGTCGTAATCCGGGCCGCGGTTTGGTGCCCTGCGATGGTAATGATCCCGCGAAAGATGTTCTCGCGTTGCCGGCGCGTGGCCAGCGACAGCGCGAACCACGCCGCGGTCTCGCGGTAGCGCTCGATCAGCCACGCCACCGTGCCTGCAGCGGACTGCTCGCTTCTCCCCGCCGGTCGCCTGATTTTCGCAGCACTGAGCGCTGCCAGATACTCGGCCGTGAACTCCGCGCTGCCGTATACTGCATACAATCTGATGCGCGGACCTTTGCGCCGGCGAACGTACCAGACCAGCGTTCCATGACGGGTTCGCTCACGGTGCAGGTACGGCGGCGATGGCCTGGCCATAACCCCTTATCAGAAGACGATCGGCGGCCCCTCGTCAATATCGTTTGTGGCGGCCTGGCCGTTTTTCTCTTCCTGGACCAAGAAGATAACGATCGTCCCGTCGGGGCGAATTTTGACCCGGCTGGCCCCGGCTTGCTGCGCCGCACGCAGGACGCGGGCGACATCGGCTTGGCTGATGATTACTGGACGACGCGACATTCCAGGGCGGGCTCAACAATAAACGCTCGACGAGTGAATCTAGCGACCAGTGAGACTCATGACAACAAGATAACAGCATGATGACGGACAAAAATGGCTACATAAAAGCAGCTACAAAATGAATGCTCATGACAGGACGCAGATTGTCCCAAAGGGACAAGCAGACCCGCCGACTGCTTGTGATGGAGAGGAGCCATGCTCGCCCGCGAGGATCTGCATCAGGAAATCGCCAAGCTGCGCGAGCAGAATGAGGGCCTCTTAGCGCGTGTACGCTTTCTTGAGGACAGGATCGAAGAGCTGCTCCGGCCGCCGGAAAACAGCTTCCCGCGCGAGTGGCGGCTGACGCGGTCCCAGGCGCGCCTTCTCGATTGCCTCTACGGCCACCCGTTCGTTTCCACCGGGACGCTGCACCTGGCGCTTTACCGCGGCAGCGAGCCGCAATCGCTTGAGAAAATCGTCAGCGTCCAGGTCTGCAAGATGAGACAGAAGCTCCCGCGCGGATCGATCGAAACCGTCTGGGGCGACGGCTATCGGCTGAGCGCGGTAGGGCGCGCGTTCGTCGCGGGGGCGCTGCGCGAGCAAACTGCGGAGCAAACACCATGAGATCCTTCGTCGACATGCTGATCCAGTATCGCCAAGGCCGCGCCGTCGATCTGTTGACCCGCGACCTGGCCGAGTGCGTGCGGGCCGTCGACGAGACCGGCAAGGCCGCCGAGCTATCGATCAAGATCAAGGTCGAGCCCGAGAAGGGCGGCGGCGCGCAGAAGGACCTGACCATCACCCGCAAGGCGACGCTGCCGCGCCAGGATATTCCCAAGGCGGTGTTCTTCTCCGACGACGAGGGCGGCCTGCACCGCAGCGATCCGAACCAGAGCGAGATGTTCAGCGACGTCCCGGCCAAAGGCCGCGCCTGACATGGCCAAGGAGATCGAAGCAGGGCACCTGCACGTGCGCCAGGAAGGCCCGCTGTGGGTCGCTTATTTCGACGCGCAAAAGAGCGGCGGCCCGCGGTTCGTGCTGGGCGCCATCAACGTCGCGGCGGTGAGCGAAAACAAGGCGCGCGAGACGGTGTTCATCGAATTGATGAAGGCGGCGGCAGCCGACCTCGTCAAAACCGCTGCCCCGGGCCTGACGCTGCGGTGGGGCGAGCCGCAGGACCGCGCGCCGAGCGATCGACCGGAGCATTAGAAGGGGAGGGAAGCCGTCCATGACCACCGAAGCCGAAGCCATCGCCGCTCTCGCGCGGGAGGCGGATCAGAAGCCGACCATCGTCGAAATGCCGAGCAAGCGCGAGTTCCTGGTCTACCCGAAGGACTACGAGGCGCGCGAGGTGACGCCGCCGCACAGCGTCGAGGTCCACAAGCCGAAACTGATACAGCAGACGGTGACCCTGCAGAACGCCGAGGCGCTGATCGCCTACGTCGATCGCTTCAAGTCCGACAACTCGCTGTTGTTCGCCAACATCGAGGACAACGAGATCGTTGCCGCGCTCGACTACCACGCCAAGGACAAGCCAGAGCTGGTGTGCCATCGCGCAGTCTTGGGCCTGGAGTTCTCTTAGGAATGGAAGACCTGGAACGCGATTAACGTGCTCCAGCAGTCGCAGCTCGATTTCGCGCGCTTCATCGAGGAGAACGCGCCCGACATCAAGGCCCCCGACGCCGGCACCTTGCTCGAGGCGGTGCGCGACCTGCAGGCGCGCCGCAACGTGAGCTTCGTGGCCGCGGTGCGCACGGCGAGCGACAACGAATCCTTCGAGTACCACGACAACACCGAGGCGCGCACCAAGGGCGACCTCGAATTGCCGACCAAGTTCCTGCTGTCGCTGCCGGTGTATTTCGGCGACCCGCCGCTCGAGCTGCAGGCGTTCCTGCGCTGGCGCATGACGGAAGGAAAGCTCTCTCTCGGCATCAAGCTGCACCGCGCCGAGCACGTGCGCCAGGCGGCGTTTCAGCAGATCGTGGTGGCCGTCCACGAGCACACCGGCGTGCTGCCGGTGTACGGGGCCATCGCATGAGCAATCAGAGAGAGTTCATCGATAGGAGCCGCCCCGGCAATCCCGCGCCCTCCCTCGATCAGATCACCGTCGATCTGCAGCGCAAAATAACCGACGACGTCACGGCAGCCATTGTTCGGACCATCGAGCTTTCACGCTTCCCGTCAGAGACGATGACCCTGATGCTGCAGGCGGCGGCGCAGACGCTCAAGCTGGTCCACGACGGACTCGAATCCGCTCGCAAGGAGCCGATCGCGATCACAGCTACCGCGTTGCTCTGCGCCAAGGCGCTGGAGGATGCGAGGTCCCAGAAAGGACCATTCAGTCTCGGCGACGCACTCGACGAGTGCGAGCGTCAAGCCGAACTCTTGAGGCGAGCGAAGTGAGCGGCGTCCGCACCAACCTCGACGACCTCAAATCCCGTCCCGGCAATTCCTGCGCCGAGGTCGCCGTTCGGCTCGGCGCGCAGTTGCGCCGCTACGGCCGCGAGCAGATCGGCCCCTGCCCCATCTGCTCGACGGATCTCACCAGCAAGACCGCGACGCGCTGGCAGACCAAGGCCGGCGGCTGGGTGTGCGCGGTGTGCTGCGACGGCGGCGACGTGGTGCGCCTGGTCGAGCGCGCGATGCGCACCGACTTCAAGGGCGCGGTCGACTGGCTGGGCGGCCTTCCCGACGACAGGGATTCCGCCGCCGACAATCGGCGCGACGAGGCGCTCGCCAAGGAAGAGAAGCGCCGCGCCGAGGCCGACCGCTACCGCGAGCGCGAGCGGGCGATGCTCTACGGCATCTGGCGGGACGCGGCCGATCCGCAGGGCACCCTCGTGCAGACCTACCTGGAGAACCGCGGCATCCCGCTGCCGATGTGGCGGGAGGGCTGCGCGCGGCTGCGTTACGCCGAGCGGCTTCCGTACTTCCACGGCACCGCGATCGACGAGACCGGCCGCAACGTCCCGGCGGTCATTCATCGCGGCCCGGCCATGCTGGCGCCGGTCACCCGCGAGGGCCGCTTCCGCGGCCTGCACATGACCTACCTCGATGAGGACGGTAACAAGGTCGACCTGCGCGATCGCGAGAGCGGCGTACTGCCGGCCAAGAAGATCCGCGGCTCGAAGCAGGCCGGCGCCGCCGAGCTGATCAAGGTGTTCGAGCCCAAGCGCATCATCATCGGCGAGGGCATCGAGACGGTGCTGTCGGTCTGGCACTCGCTCGCCGCATGCGGGGAGGAACTCGAGCGCACCGAGTTCTGGTCGGCGCTCGACCTCGGCAACCTCGGCGGCAAGGCCAAGGCCACCGTCACCCATCCCGAGCTGAAGACCGAGAAGGGCCGTCCGCAGCGCGTTCCGGGTCCTGATGCCGATCTCGACAAGCCCGGCATCGCGCTGCCCGACAGCGTCGTCGAGGTGGTCATTCTCGGCGACGGCGATTCCGATCGCGTCACGACGGAATACGCCATCGCGCGCGCCGTGCAGCGTTTCCGCGGCGGCGGCGGCGAACGCAAGGTGCGTGCCGCCTGGGCCGATCCGGGGCGGGACTTCAACGACATGTTGCTGGGAGACTAAAAACATGCGCGGCTTGAGCGAGGGAGACCTGTTCTTGGGCTGGAGCGGCGAGATCCAGGAAGGGGTCGAGCGCGGCCTCCTGCACCGCTGCCCCGGCGGCCGCGCCGCGGCGCCGCAGACGAGCGACGGCTTCGGGCTGGGCCTGACCCGGCGCGAGGTTTGCGTCGCCACCCAGCTCTACCAGTACAATTTCTGCAGCCGGCAGACGCTGTTGTGCATGCTCGATCGCTGCGAGCGGCTCGACGATGTCATCCACCGCATCAGGAGGAAATTGCCGCGCGGCGCCATCGAGTGCGTGCGCGGGGCCGGCTACCGGCTGACGCCGACGGGGCGGCTGTTCGTCGCCGGCCTGCTCGGCAAGGACGATCTCGCCGAGTGAAAGCCAGAGGCCCGCGTGTGGCCATTGTCACCGACCAGCGCACCCGCAGGATCGCCGAGCGCATCGGGAGCGCCGAGGAGGCGCCGCGTCCATCGGTGCAGGACAGCGAACCATCGGCCACGGGGCCGCCGGAGCCACGCACCTTCGGTTACGACGGCGAGGAGATGAACCGGGTGTGGGCGTTCGTCTTGCTGGGGGCAAAGGACGTGGTTTTTTTTGAGCGTCCGCGGGCGAAGTTCGAGGACAAGAAACGGTTTCTCAGCGTCGGCGCGTTCGAGCGCTGGCACGCCAACCGCTTTACTGAGATCATCGACGCCGACGGCAAGGTCAAGTGCATCACGTGGGCCAAGCGCTGGCTGACATCGCGCGAGCGCCGTTCCTACGAGGGCATCGAGTTTTTCCCCGACGTGAACAATGCGCCCGGCAGCGAGGGTTATCTGAACCTGTGGTCGGGTTTCTCAGTGCGACCGCGCAACGGCGGCGTGCGCAGCTACAAGACGTTCTACGACCACTTGCTGACCAACGTCTGCGGCGGCAACGAGGAGCACTTCCGCTGGGTGTTCGGTTTCTTTGCTCACATGGTGCAGCGGCCGCGCGAGCGCATCGGCGTGGCGCTCGTGCTGCGCGGCGCCGAGGGCGCCGGCAAGACCAAGGTCGGCGAGGTGATCGGCTCGCTGTTCTCCGATCATTATTTCCTGGTCGACGACGCGCGCTACGTCACCGGCAACTTCAACGCCCACATGGCGACGTGTTTGCTTCTGCAGGCCGACGAGGCGGTCTGGGCCGGCGACAAGGCGGCCGAATCGCGCATCAAGGGACTGATCACTTCACCGTTCCAGCAAATCGAGCACAAGGGCATCGATCCGATCAGGTTGCCAAACTACGTGCGGCTTCTGCTCACCTCGAACGAGACCTGGGTGGTGCCGGCGGGCCATGGCGCGCGCCGCTGGGGCGTGTTCGACGTCGATAAGCGCTGCGTCGGCAACTACGATTATTTTCGGGAGATGGACGTGGAGCTGGATCGCGGCGGTCGCGAGGCGCTGCTCGCCGATCTCCTCGCCTTCGATCTGTCGAGCGTCGATCTGCGCACGATCCCGAAGACGGCAGCGCTGCTCGAGCAAAAAGTCATGTCACTGCCGCCGATCGACTCGTGGTGGTATGGGAGGCTGCAGTCGGGATCGATCACGCGCGACTGGGGCGCGTGGCCGGAAAAGAAGCCCAAAAGAGAGATCGAAGCCTCCCAGCTCTATGGCGATTACATCGCCGTCGCCGACCGCATCGGCGTGCGTCGCAAGTCGGAGGAGACCGCCTTCGGCATGCGATTGAAGAAACTCGTCCCTGGCCTATCCAAAGCGCTGCGGCAGTACACCGACGACGCCGGCAATTGTCGCCGCTACTACGTCTACGAGCTGCCGTCGCTGGAAGAGGCGCGGGAATATTTCGTCGAAGTCATCGGCCAGCCGATCGAGTGGGACTGATGATGCGCTCACCACCTTTACCACCACCTTTTTGGGTCGGACCCACCACCTTTTCACCACCTGCGCTCAAGGTTGCTCGCTCACCACCTTCACCACCTCCTCACCGCCTCCGCACCACCTCTGACAAGCAAGAAAATGCGATGGCACCGGCGCTCTCACCACCTGCACCACCTTTACGCCCTTCGCGGGTGTGCGCGCGTCGCGCGTGGGCGTATGCGCGCGCAGGTGCATCCGCGCGCGCGATGGGATGCGGCGCGTAAGGTGGTGAACGTGGTGAGAAGGATTGTGGGGCAGTCGTTTCTGAAATTTTAAAGGTGGTGAGGAGGTGGTGAGGAGGTGGTGAAGGTGGTGAGTTTATGTTTAGGGGAGAAGATGCCGTGACCGACTATTGCATCGAGATCAACAATCTATTCGCTCAAGCTACTGCGCTGGGACCGCAGATTGATGCCGCGCGCCTCGATTCGATCGAACGACGCAACCTCCGTTGGAGGCGTGAGGCGCTATATCGCCGCGCGGAGGATCTGAAAGGCGCTGCCGCCGCCGCGTTCGCGGAGTTGAACGGCTGGCACAGAGCCCGACGGTCGTTTCTGATCCGAACCCTCGTCCGCGGCGGCGTGCACGACGGTCGCGACTACTGGGGTGTCGATGTCAACAGCTCCTACCATTACGCGATGCTTGATCATGCCGTCTACTTTCGCGAACGGCAATGCCCGTACCGCTCTGTCGCCATCGTCGGCCAACCCTACAACACCAGCCTCGCCAAGGCGCAGGCGTTCGCCGCGGAAATTGGCCTCGCCGCCGATGCGCCGACCGATGTGTGCCAGAGCTGGCACTTTCCGGGTCGCTGCCGCATGTTCTGTTTCACCCGCCCCGGCACGCGCGTGCATTTTCTGCACAGTGCTTTCGCGAGTGCGAAGGCCGCATGATGAACGTCCTTCTCGATCTGGCGGCAAAGCACCTCCAGCAGGCCGGTCCGCGCTGGCACGTGGTCCATGTCGCCGGCGGTCGCCGCGACGCCTACGCGATCGAATGGCTCAACCAAAGAAAGTTCGAGCCCTACTATCCGCAGATCCGGGTTTTGCGCGCCGTGGCGTTGCGCGACGTGACGCCGAGCCAGCGCCACAGCCGAGCCAAACGATTGCGGCGCGAGGTGCTGCAGCCGTTGTTCCCGCGCTACGTGTTCGTGCGCTTCGACCCGGCGCAGCCCGGCTGGTACGACATACTGCGCGTGTCCGGCGTGCGCGGCATCGAGTGCGAGGGCAACCGCCCGGTGCCGATCGCCGACCAGCTCATCAACGACCTGCGCGCCGCGGAGGTGCGCGGCGCCATCCCGGGCGACTTGCCGGCGGCCGAGGTTTTCAAGATCGGTCAGACCGTGCGCATCGTCGCCGGCCCCTTGAGCGGCGTGCGCGGCGCGGTGGAAAAAATCGCCACCTCCACCATCGAGGGGCTTGACGTGCTGACGCGAATCACGGTTGCTATCGAGATATTCGGCCGGATGACGCCGGCCGAGCTTGACGCGGCCCACATCGTTGCCGGGTCGCAAACCTGAAAAACCTGCCGCCGAGCGTGTCACCCCAAAATCACGCTTTGGACCGCGCACGCCTACATCCCAGCAACATCCGATGCCGAAACCGCACACGCTGCGCCTGCCGCTGCCCGACGACCTGCTCGAATGGATCGAGACGCAGGCCGACGATCTCGGCTGCGATGCGGCGACCTGGATCAGGATGCAGCTCGTCGCCATGAGGAAGGCCGCCAGCGGCCTCGTGTCGATGCCCACAGTGTTCCGTGCGCAGCCGGTTTCGGTGCCTCCAGAGGCATGCCAGGGCGAAGCAGAGCCGATGCAGGACGCATGGCGTGGCCCGGTCGAGGACGAGCCATCGGATGCGGCACCTGCGGCGATCGACGCGGTGGTCGAGAAGGCGCTGATCATGACGGAAGCGAGCGGACCAGACGCCGGCCCGTTGCCGCCGATCGAGATGTTCGCCAAGTCGCCGGACGCGGCCGCGGCACCCAACGGCGCCACGCGCGCGCTGTCGGTGCCGCCGCGACGCTATTCGGGCGCCAATCAACCGCCGGGGCTCTAAGCGCCGTCCTTCCTGATGTCGGCCGGGACGCCGTGCAGCTCGTACATCCGCAGCAGGCGGATCACGATCTCAGGAACTTCAGTGTCGCCGGAGGCGTAGCGGAAGACCGATCGGCGGCCGACGCCGAGCAGCTCGTGGGCATTGTGCGGCGTGTAGCCGAACTTGGCGAGCTTGCGGACAAAGGTTTCCGGGGTCATTTGGCCACTCCTAGTGTCATGCGGCACGGGTGTCAATTGGCCGGGTCCAGGCGCTTCGGGTAAGGCAAGCTGAGCGGAAGCGCTCGGTGGCCTGGTTGGGTCAAGGCCCAGGCGTATTTGTGATTGCCGCGATGGCGCACCGGGCGCGTGAGGTTCTCGAGCGTGCGGGCGAGCCACGCGGTGCGGTCGGCAACATCGCCGGCAGGGGCTGGCGACGCGCCGAAGGCCTCGAGCTGGCGCGCGGCATAGGTCCAGCCGCGCTCTGCCTTGCGGATCTTCTGAGCGGCTCTGTCGGAGAACACGCGGCCATCAGGAAGCAAGCGCAGCGTGCGCGCGGTGCCGCGGCCGAGATAGACGCCGTTGTGGGCCTGGTAGATCGTCCCGACGTGGCCGAGGTGGATGACGCGACCGTCGTGGCCGCGACGCTGCAGCGGATCGCTGAAGCTGACGACGCCGAGGAAGCCTTTGGCGCGCAGGATGTCGAAGGCGCGGGCGAGGAACCAGGTCTCGCCGTTGCCCGGCACGCTGTCGAGCAGCACGAAGCGGCCGAGTTCGACCGCGTTGAGGGCGTCGCCGGGAAACACGTTGGTGAGAACGCTGTTCGAGCAAGGATGCGAGAACACGGCGACGCCGACCAGCTCGCCGTGCCGGTAGAGGCCGATGCGAGCCCGCGCCGCCGGATAGGTCCGCGAGTAGTGATGCGTCTCGACGAACGTCTTCGCTGTGGTGTCGTCCGTGATCTCGTGGGCATCGTACTCAACTGTGCGGATGCACTCGGTGCCCGGTCGATAGCTCGAGCGCTGCTCGCGCCAGCGCTGGTTGAATCCGAAAGTGTACTGTTCAATTGCCGTGGTCATTGCGTCCCCCATCACGCTGCGAGGAGCTGGAGCTGCGTCGGCTCGGTGACGAGATCGGCCGACCACTGCGCTGCCATGGCCCTGGCGATGCCAGGGAAGAACCTGGAGCGTTCCTTCCAGCGATCGATGCTGGGCGGCATGCGATGCACGCGAGCCTCACGACCCTCGACGATGTTGGTGGGCTTCAGGGCCGGCAGGTTCTTCAGCCACAGGCAGGTGCGCTTGGTCTCGCCATGGCCGAACTGCCAGGGCTGGATCGACTGCGCAGGCTCGCGATAGTTCTGGATGCGCTGCTTGGCGTGGCCATGCATCACCGGGTTTTCGACGCAGATGCGCTCGATGGGCGCGTTCCACATCGCGGAGAACAGCTCGCAGCCTTGATCCAGCTCGTGCCACATCTGCTCTTTGGTCTTGCCCGGAGGCGGCGCGGTGAGCCAGCGCACGCCGCTGTTGCACAGCCGGGTGCAAGGCGGATGGGCGACCATCAGCAAGTCCCAGCCCTCGTGCAGGATGTCGCGAACGTCGCCCTGGTAATGGTGGTTGTTACGGTCCTCTGCCGGCTGCAGATCGCATGACCAGGCATCGTGGCCGCGATCGGCAAAGGCTCGACGGACGATCCCGGTGAACTCGCAGGCAACCAGGACCTTCAGCGGCTTGAAGAGGTCGCGCATCTCGCCCTCCTCACGCTGCGAGCGGCAGCTCGAGCTGCACCGGCGTGACGGGCTCGGTCGGCGCCGCGTCCATCAGCGCGTACTTGAGGAGCAGCTCGAAGCCCCAATCGCTGGTCTGCTGCAGCGGGCGAAGCGACTGGTGGCGGCTCTCCTGGCCGTCACAGCTCGCCTGGATCTTGGCGTCGATGCGGGCTGCGGTCTGGGCGACGCTCGAGCCCTTGCGGGCGGCGCGGCTGGTGTTGCGGGCGAGGTTGGTCGAGTCGCTCGAGTCGAACGGATACTGATCGGCGAACTTCTGCGCGCGCATCATGTGGATGCGGGGCCGCACGCCGCCGTCCTCGGCCTCCCAAGCGTCGATCGCAGCGAAGGCCTCGCGGATGCGAGCATGCCAAGCCGGTGTGCCGGGATCGCGGTAGGCGCCAGAGCTGCCAAACGCGATGTACTGAAAGCCGCCTTCGAGGATATGGCGCAGATAATCGAGGCTCTCGTGCAGGTGCCACACCGGCATGATGCGCTCGGGATCGAACGCGCCGATCGATTGGCAAATCAGCTCCCAGTTCTGCTCCTCGTTGCCGTCGATCTTGTCGGGGGCGACGACGACGGCCTGGGGGCAGCGGTCGAGGATGTCATTGGCCCAGTCCGCGAAGCCGTCGAAGTAATCGTCGGTGAGAGTGTCCTGGCCGGCGCGCCAGGCGCTGAAGGCGCCGTTGTCGACGAGCAGGATGCCGTCGGCGCCGACGAGCCTGATGGCATCGTCGAGCTGCGGGCCGAGGTGACGCCTGGTGGCGTAGGAGACGCAGAAGCTGGCGCCGGCGAGTTGGTCGAGCAGCGGGCGGGGATTGAGGGGCAGGCCGTACACCGTGGTCTTTTGCATTACCGTGTTCCTCTGTTGTCCGATCAGCCTAGTGCCACTTGGCACTAGGTGTCAATTGGCACTAATCAGGAACGCGGTGTTTTTAGGTGCGACAAGTTGAATCAGGCTGCGCTGTAACGTGGCTGTCGCGAGGCCTTCGCAGAGGCTTCGCAGTCCAGGCGAAACGATGTTTTTCGTGAGTCAAATGAGTCAGGTGGTGTACGAGCATGCCGGCGTGCCGCGACCCGCAGCATGAGCGCTTTGCCCGAGAGCTGGTCGAGGAGTACCTGCGCGTGCCACCGTCGTCGACCGGCGTGCAGCAAGCCTATCAGCGCGCCGGCTATGCGCCGCACCGCGGCAACTGCCACCGCCTGGCGCGCGACCCGGCGATCGTCGCCCGCGTCGACGAGCTGATGGAGGAGGCGCGCGAGTACGCCGACCTGCGGCTGGTCAAGGCGCTGGTGCGGGTCAATCGCATCGCCGACGCCAAGCTGCCGGACTACTACGAGCCGGTGAGCCATCAGGCGAAGGGCGAGGCGCCGCCGCGCAAGGTCATCCGGCTGCGCGACCTGACGGACCTGCCGGCACAGCTCGCCGAGGCGGTCAAGGAAGTGGAGTTTCACGAGGACGGCAGCATCAAGGCCATCAAGCTGCACGACAAGCTGCAGGCCAACATCACCTTGCTGCGGCACTTCGGCGACGTGCCCGACGAGCGGCCGACGCACCAGGTCAACATCCTCAACGCGCTCTCGCCGGAGGACCAGCGCTTGCTGGCCGACGCGCTCGAGCGCATGGCCAAGGCGGCGGGGCAGGCAGCCGGCGCCGAGGAGCAAGAGGCCGAATGAACGGATGAACGCGCGCGTAAACGCCTGCTGCGAGGCTCTCGCGACGCTGTCGGCGGATGGCCGCGCCGAGCTGATCAGGCAACTGCGAGCCAGCTCGGAGGCAGCCAAAGGCACCAGGAAGCTCTACGGCTACTTTCCCGACGAGGGCGAGTGCAAAAGGTCGCTCTATCTGCGCCACATGGAGTTCTTCGCCGCCGGCGGCGCCCACGAGCCGAAGAGCCTGCCGGCGTGCGGCGACGACTGCGACGGCAGCGCTCATCGCGAGCGGCTGATGCTCGCCGCCAACCGCGTCGGCAAGACCGAGTCGCTCGGCGCCTACGAGGTGGCGCTGCACGCCACCGGACGCTATCCGAAATGGTGGCCCGGGCGCGTCTTCCACCGTCCGGTCGACATCTGGGCCGCCGGCAAGACCAACGAGACCACGCGCGACGTGGTGCAGCGCAAGCTGTTCGGCGCGCCGATGATGCGCGGCAGGATCAAGTCGCTCGAGGGCACCGGCCTGGTGCCCGCCGAGGACATCGCTACCGTCGGCTGGAAGCGCGGCGTGCGCGATCTCGTCGACACGGTGCGCGTCAAGCACCAGTCGGGCGGTTGGTCGACCATCGGGCTTAAGTCCTACGAGCAGGGCCGCGGCGCCTTCGAGGGCGTCGAGAAGGACGTCATCTGGTTCGACGAGGAGCCGCCGGCCGACTGCTACACCGAGGCCCTGGTGCGCACCATGACGACGCAGGGCCACGTGCTCTTAACCTTCACGCCGCTCGAGGGCATGAGCGAGGTGGTGATGATGTTCCTGCCGGGCGGCGCGTTGCCGCCGCGGGACCAGGCGAAAGCGGCGGCGGTGCTGGAGAGGGTTGGTTATCCGGCGCCGGCGCAGTGACGAAGAGACGACCCTGAAAGTCCGTTGCAACCTTAAGGAAAGGAAAGACAATGCCGGGACCAGCTCAACCAGGACGTCCGCAACATCCCGCGGTTCAAGCTCACCAAGACGCGGCGTCGCATCACCAGGTCGCTGCCCACCAGCACCTCAACGCGGCGCAGGAGCACGAGCAGGGCAATCACGAAAAGGCGCAAGCGCACGCCGCCACGGCCGAGCAGAAGGGCCAGCAGGCCTCGCAAGCCAGCGCGCAGGCCAAGCAGACGTCGCAGCAGCACTCGGGTTGACCGCGCTCGGCGATGGTCAAGCGCCGGCGGCCGTTCACGAGGCGACCTGTCACGCACAGCGTCGCCTACCCGATCGACACGCGCCCGCACCCGGCACTCGCCGCGCAGCGGGCGCGCTTTCGCGACGAGCTGGACAAGGTGCCGGAGCTGCGGCTGCGCTGGGCTGCGTTGATGATCAGCGAGCAATCCGGCCCGGCCATGCAGACCGTCGGCGAGACCATGGTCAACCGCGCCAATGCCTGGGGCGTCTCGCTGTCTGAGATCGTCAACAACGAGCGCTACTACGCGCCGTTTCAGAACCGCTCGTTCCACCGCAATCTGGCGCTACTCGCGAGCGCTGCGAACGAGGCTAAGTTGAACCAGATCCTCGCCATGCAGGACGCCATCCTCGACGGCTCGAACCGCTCGAACCTGGCAACACACAACGCCTCGGCCGGCGTCGCCGCGCGGGCGCGCAGGACGCAGACGGTGTGCCACATGGAGAACGGCGAGACCTATACGAGGAAGGACAAGAACCCGGCCGAGCACGGCGCCGGCGTCATCGCCAGGGAGAAAGCCTGGCACCGTAAGACGCTCGAGGCGATGCGTGAGGCCTCGACGTGACGCAACGCTACCGTCCGTCGAACGGAACCGAAGGCCATGCCTTCATCGAGCATTTTTGCGGTCGCTGCGTGAAGGATGAGGCATACCGCCACGGCGGCGATAGCTGCCCGATCGTCGCGAACACGTTGGCGTATGGGATCGATGACCCGCGCTACCCGCGGGAATGGATCGAGGACGACGACGGCAGCGACCCGCGCTGCACCGCGTTCGAGCCGACGAGCCGGGCGGGACACGCATGAAGATCGCGATCTCGTCCGGCCACTCCCGCCACGTCAGCGGCGCGGTCGGGCTCATCAACGAGGTCACCGAGGCGCGCAGGGTGACCGACCGGATTGCCGACTATCTGCGCGCCGCCGGCGTCGAGGTTGCGATATTCCACGATGATGCGAGCAAAACCCAACCCGCGAACCTCAAGGCCATCCTGGCTTTTCACAATGCGCAGTGGCGCGATCGCAGCTACGACGTCTCCGTCCATTTCAATGCCTCGGCCGGCGGCACCACTCAGTCGGCGATCGGCACCGAGGTTCTCCATCTCACCCAGCCGGTCATGGCCGCAAGGGTCGCGGCAGCGATCGCGAAGGCATCTGGCCTGAAGGACCGCGGCGCCAAGAAACGCACCAACTTATCGTTCCTCTCGAAGACCAGCCGGCCGGCGCTGCTTCTTGAGATTCTGTTCGTCAACTCGGCGGCCGACGTCGCCATCTACCGCCGGCCTGGCACCTTCGACGCGATCTGCAAGGCGATCGCGGAGGCCTTGACCGGCAGGAGGATCACGGCCGGCGCGATGCCGGTGCTGCGCAACGGCTCGATCGGCGAGGCGGTGCGCGAGCTGCAGCGCCTGCTCGGCGGCCTGCTCGTGGACGGCATTTTCGGATCGCTGACCGAGGCCAAGGTGCGCGTGTACCAGACCGAGCAGAACATCGGCGTCGACGGCGTCGTCGGCCCGATCACGTGGGCAAGACTCAAGCCATAAGGCTCAAGCCATAGGAGGCTGCCACGTTCACGAGCTTCGACAAGGCGCTGGTCGCCGCCGTTATGGCCATCATATCGATCGTCAATCTGGTGTGGGGCTACAACCTCGGCTGGAACGAGGAGACGGTCGGCATTGCGGTCGCCGCGCTATTTCCCATCGTCGTGTACTTCTGGCCGAACCTGCAAACGCGCGCGTGAGCAGCACCTCCACCAACACGCAGCCGGGCTGGTCGCTATGGTCGATCATCGTGCCGCTGATCCCGACCTTGCTGGCGCTGATCGCCAGCATCCTGGGCTCGGCGCGCGACAAGAACCTGATCCAGGCCGGCATCGACCAGGAGATCGCCAACCAGTCGGAGCGAATCCTGGCGCTGACGGAGACCGGGCGCAAGCTGCGCGAGAAGGTCGAGGCGATGAACGACAACGAGCTGAACGACCTGTTGCGCGAACTCGGCGCCGTCTGAGGCGACGCAGCCGCGCCGGGCGGTTCGCACCGCCGGTCGACGCTGCGCCAGCTCTGCTGCGCGGCGTCACGTTGACGTTGTGGGTGCCCGAGGTTCTGTGCCCGACCGACCTCGTCGGCATCGTCAATCGCGCACGCAAGGAGGCGCGCAAGGCCGGCGACGTCGAGGCGGCCGACATACTGGGCAAGCTCTTGTTCCTGGCGCATCCCGGCTTCCATCAGATGGAGGCGTTTCCGGCCCGGTTCGACGAAGGCGCGATGAGCGAGGTCCAGCTCAACGAGATCAAGCGCCGGCTGCGGCCGCTGATGTGCAATTCCGACGACGTGCAGCGGTGGCTCGATTCGCCGCATCCGCTGCTCGGTGACAGGCGCCCCTCCGACTGCTCCTACAGCGAGGTCAAACGTCAGGTGCTGCAGATGAGACGCGAGCATCGGCTATGAACGGAGCCTTCGTCTGCGTCGGCCTGTTCATCATGTACTGCCACCCGGTGGCGCGCGAGACGCAGCGGCCGGCGGTGGCCCATTCCTTCTGCCAGGCCTACCAGCGCATCCTGCGCACCGAAGAGGAAGGCCGGCAGCTCGGCCGCATCGAGAGCCGCGCCGTGCGCGAGCGGGTCGCGGCCAACGAGACGCTCTACCAGTGCGCCTGCGCCGGCGTCGACTTGCCGATCTGCCGCGAGGAAGCGCGCATGGCGGCGGCACAGGTGCGGTGAGCAAACATTGCGCCGATGCAGTGGGAATACAGAACCGAGTTCGCCCCCGACGGCACGCTCGAGGAGGTGCTCGACCGCCTCGGCAAGCAGGGCTGGGAGGCCTGGGCGATCGCCACCAACAAGTTCGGGGCTATCGTCTACTTCAAACGGCAATGCACCAGGCTGGGTAGCTAACATGGGCTCGCGCGGCAATGATCATCGGTCTCTTGGCGCAAGCGCCGCCACAGCCAAGCGAGCTGACCTTCGCCAACGGCTGGCCGATCATTCCATTCTCGGCGCTGGTGGGGGGCATCATTGTCGGCCTGGTGACCGTCGTCATCCTGCTCATCGCGCGTTACGCCGACGATTTTCACAAGGGGTTTTTGACGGTCTCCGTTCTGATCGTCATCGCCTTCATCATCGCGGTGTTTGCCGCAATGATCTACAGCGTTCCCACCAACCCGGTGACGGAGATCCTCGTCGGCGCGCTGTCGACGGCGCTGGGCGCGGTGGTGTCGCACTGGGTCGGCCGCTACCAGCCGCCTTCGGTGTCACCCGCCGAGGAACGAGAAGACCAACATGTTGAATAGAGTCGGCCTGACGACGGTCTTCGGCCCCGACACCATTCTCGGCATCGCTATCGGCTGCGCCGTCATTGCCCTGGGTGCGAGCGTTGCGGCGTTGCTGTGGGGCCGCGCCATGCGCCGGGCCCACCGCCTAGACATCGAGCACCGGGAGCGCCAGATCGCCACGCTGCTCGACGAAAATTCGGCCCTGCGCAACGAGCTGAACGCGCTGCTCGACGAAAACGCCGCCGCGCGCAGCGAGCTGAGCGCCAAGGCCGAGCCCGCGCGCGCGCCGCGGCGAAGCCCGACCAAGCCACGCGCGGGGAAATAGGGCGCCGCGCTGTCAAGCGCCCGACATCGAAACGTGATTGCTGCGCGAAAGCTACGCGAATCACCCGTGGAGAACACCTATGCGAGTGTTGCTGCTGTTCCTGATCCCTGCGTTCCTGCTCACGCCCGGCGCGGTCAATGCGCACTGGCGACATCACGCCGGCGTGCATCCCGAAATCGTGCGCGAGCGTCCCGTCGTGCGCCACCCGGTCACCATCGGGGAGCCGATCGTGCGGCGCCGCACCGTCACCGAGCCGGTGATCCGGCACCGCGTCGTCAACGAGCCCATCGTCAGGCACCGCGTCGTCAACGAGCCGGTGGTGCGCCGCCACGTCGTCAATGAGCCGATCATCAGGCGCCGGGTCGTCAATGAGCCGATCGTGCGGCGTCGCATCGTCGAGCGGCCGACCATCATCCAGCCCATCGTCAAGCGGCCGGTGGTCGAGCGCACGGTCGTGCGTCATCCGGTCGAGACGCGAACGGAAGTGCGTCATCCGGTGATCACGCGGACCTCGGTCCGTCATCCGGTCATCGACCGCACCGTCGTGCGTCATCCGGTGGAGACCAGGACCGAAGTCAGACACCCGATCGAGACGCGCACCGAGGTCAGGCATCCGGTCATCCACGAGCGGCCCATCGTCGAGCGCGACGGCGTGATCCGAGAGCGTCGCGTTGCCCGGCGTGACGGTCGCCGCCATCACAACGTGGTATTGAGACGAAAGGACTAGCCATGAAAAACATCGGTATCGCTGCCCTCACACTGGTTGCGGTGGCCGCCGGAATCAACGCCGCCGCCGCGAAGGAATCCGTCAAGGTGCCGCGCGCGCGGCCGGTGGTGCCGCACACGCTGCGTTTCCATCCGCATCATCGCGACATCCTCGTCGGCCCGCGCGGCGGCCTCTATCGCCTGCCGCACGGCTGGAAGGCGAAGTGAAAGAAAGCGCGCTGACGGCGGCAATCGAGGAGCTGAAGGAGGCGACCGAGCATTCGGTCGGAGTCCAAAGCGCCGTGGCGCACATCCTGCGCGGCGTGGCCGGCCGGCTCGCCGTCCTGGCCGATCGTCCCGACGACGTTCGCGCCCTGTCGCGCGAGATCGGCCGCCACGCCGACGACCTGCGCTTCCGCGCCGTGTCGGGCGAGATCCGGCGGCGCAACGCCCAGCCGTTCACGCTCTACGAAACTTTTCACCGACGTCCAACCTGATCGACCCCATGCCGCACTCCAGCCTGCCGGACGAGCACCACGGCCACCACCATGACGGCGACGATCACGGCCATAACCACGGCCACGATCACGACCATCATCACGGCCGCCATCACGGCAGGATTCCGCCGGACGGCTCGCCCTCGCTGCCCGTGCACGGGAGCGGCTACTCGTTCGTCTGTCTCGACGAGCTGCGCGACCGCTTTGCCGCCGCGATCATTCCGGGCCTGCTTGCGATCAGCCCCTCGATCAATCGCGATCCGACCAGCGTCGCCCGTCTCGCCTGGCTGGTCGCCGGCTCGATGGTCAAGGAGCGCTCCAAGCTGAACAGCCTGTGCGGAGGCATGTGCGGAGGCGCGTGCGCAGGCGCCGAACTCTTGCTGACCGCAACCGGCGACGGTGCCGGCGCTGCAGGGCCCCCCGGACCGCCCGGACCGACGGGCGCGACAGGAGCGCCGGGAGCCGACGGCTCTGGATCGGCAACGCCTGGGCCAATGGGGCCGACCGGGCCGACAGGCCCGCAAGGGCCGCCCGGGACAGGCGGCTCGACCGACCTGACCGGCTACGCGACGACGAACTACGTCGACCAGGAAATCGCCAAGCTCCGCCAGGGCGTGACGGACGGCTCGATCGCCGGTCCCGGCGAGGTGGGTGAGGTCATCTCGGGATCTGAACTCTTCGGTCCCTACACGCTGCCGGACACGACCCCGCAGGGCACGCAGACGAGCCCGATGGTCGATCAGTTCGTCATGACGGTCCCGCCCGGCGACTGGCAGATTTCCACGCAGGGCGGCATCTACACGACCTCCGGGACGCTCAACAGGGCCACGATCCAGGCCTGGCTCGGACCGGGATTCACCAAGCCAGTCGGCTCGATAGAGATCGCATTCAATCCCGGTGCGGCCAGCCAGGGCATCATCACGTTCTATCTTCCTACGCTGGTCTATGCCGGCTCGAGCACCCAGCCGGAGGATCTGCACATGAGCTTGCAGTCGGTGCAGGGCGACGCCGGCGCGACGTTCAATGTCAGTCTGGTCGGCATCGGTTTCCGAAAGAGATAGTCGCCTTGAGGCCGATCGCGGAGAAGGAGTGACCTAAAATGCAGAGCCTGTGCGGAATCGGTGAGTTCTCTTTCAGGGGCCCCATCCGGGGAGTCACCAACGGCAGCCAGGCCAAGCCCGGCGAGGTCGGCGAGTACTACCTCAACCAACAAGAGTTTCCGTTCACCGCCACGCAGCAGGTGCTCACTGTGCGGGCCGGCATGCTGACCGCCGGCGACTGGGAGTGCGTCGCTACGGTCTGGGCCGACGTTCTCACGACCGGCATATCGTTCCAGCTCGCCACTCCGGTGCCGGAAGGCATCATGACCGGAATGGGCGGCGCCATCATCGAAACTCAAGGCAGCGGCTTCGACCCCGAAGACGTCGTCGTCCACAGCCAGCCCAGCGCGGCCTTTCTGAAGGCCCTGACCCCGTTCGACTTCACGGTCAGGACCAA